>Ga0256406_1000625_pt1 | contig 63254 bp, 53 predicted proteins | sample RumenRJG_03DNA_FD_185986 | JGI IMG/M metagenome (GOLD analysis project Ga0256406, IMG submission 185986) | Bovine rumen microbial communities from Lethbridge, Alberta, Canada - RJG_03 | ecosystem: Host-associated > Mammals > Digestive system > Stomach > Rumen | place: Canada: Alberta | collected... | reverse complement strand
GGCTGCCGATGTAGTAAAATCCATGACATTTATCCAGCCTTACCGGCACGATTTCACCGATCAGATCTTCGCTTCCCGGAAAATGAACGACGATATTGTTCGCGAGCCTTCCGGTGACAAGAGACGGATCCTGTTCATTGACGTGCTCCACGAGCACATCCATCGTCTGTCCCTCAAAGCGGGCCGTTCTCTCACGGCCGATTTCCTGCACCTCTGTCAGCAGTCTCCCGAAGCGGTCTTTCACGACATCCTCCGGCACCTGGTCGTCCATCACGGCAGCGGGTGTACCGCTTCTCTTCGAATAGATAAAGGTAAATGCGCTGTCATAGCGGACTTTTCTTACCACGTCAAGCGTTTCCTGAAAATCCTCTTCCGTCTCGCCCGGGTAGCCGACAATGATATCGGTAGTGAGTGAGATGTCCGGCATCGCCGCACGAATCCTGTCGACCAGTGCCAGATAGGATTCCTTCGTGTAATGACGGTTCATGTTCTTCAGGATTTCCGTACTTCCCGACTGCAGCGGGAGGTGCAGATGCGGGCAGATGACATCGGCGTGATCTGCCATGACGCGGATCAGATCATCCGACAGATCCTTCGGATGGGATGTCATGAAACGGATCCGTTTCAGGCCGTCGATGCCGGCAATCTCTGAGAGCAGTTCGGCGAAGCTCACCGGCTGATCCAGTGTTTTGCCGTAGGAGTTGACGTTCTGCCCGAGCAGCATGATTTCCTTTACCCCGTCATCGGCCAGTTTCTCAATTTCACGGATAATGTCAACAGGCTCTCTGCTGCGTTCCCGGCCGCGGACGTAGGGCACGATGCAGTAACTGCAGAAATTATTGCAGCCGTACATGATGTTCACGCCTGATTTGAAGGCATAGGTACGGTCCACGGGCAGAGCCTCCACCGTGCGGTCAGCCTTTTCCCGGATATCCACGATCATTTCATCCGGATGATCGAGCACGCGGGAAATCAGTTCGGCCAGTTTGTATATATTGAAAGTACCGAAGATCAGATTGACAAAATCAAACTTTTCGCGGATGGTTTCCACGACCTCCGGTTCCTGCATCATGCAGCCGCAGAGGCCGATCATCATGTGCGGATTTCTGTTTTTCAGGGCATGCAGTCCCCCGAGACGACCGTATACCTTTGTGTTCGCATTTTCACGTACCGTACAGGTGTTGTAGATCACAAAATCAGCGTCCTCGGAATCTGATTTCACGAAGCCGATCTCCTCCAGGATACCGCGGAGTTTCTCCGAGTCCCTGGCGTTCATCTGACAGCCGAAGGTGACGACATCAAAGGTGAGCGGCCGGCCGGTTTCTTCTGACAGCGCGCGAAACTGCTCCCGTGCTTTCCTGATAAAAAAATACTGCCGGTACGGCTCATCCTCCGGCGCCGGCGCCGTGAGATCCATCGAATCGGTGATTTTTTCAATCTGTTCGTTCAGTGACATGTCGGTTCCTCCACTTTTCCTGAGCCGGCGTTATCCGGGCGGATCTGCCCGTTTCCGAGAATGATATATTTATAGGTGGTCAGCGCCGTCAGACCCATGGGTCCTCTGGCGTGCAGTTTCTGTGTGCTGATGCCGATCTCCGCGCCGAGGCCGAATTCTCCGCCGTCGGTAAAACGCGTCGAGGCGTTCAGATATACAGCCGCGGCGTCGACGCCGTCGAGGAACATCTGCGCGTCGCTCCAGCTGTTGGTGACGATGGTTTCTGAATGGCCGGTGTTGTAGTGATTGATGTGACGGATGGCTTCGGCTGTCGAATCCACGGTCTTCACCGAGATAATCAGGTCGAGATACTCCGTTCCGTAGTCTTCTTCCGTGGCAGGAACAAGCTTCGCTTCCGGGCAGGCCTTTTTCATGGCATCAAAGGCACGCTCATCTGCGCGGATTTCCACCCCTTTCTCTGTGAGTGCCTCTGCCACAGGACCGGCCGCGCTGTCCAGAACGGCGCTGTTGATCACGAGAGATTCAACCGCATTGCATACACCGGTTCTCTGGGTCTTGGCATTAACGATGATAGACACCGCCATAGGGATGTCGGCGGAGGCATCCACATAGACATGGCAGTTGCCGACGCCAGTTTCGATCACTGGTATCGAACTGTTTTTCCGCACGGCCTGAATCAGATTCCTCCCGCCTCTCGGGATCAGAAGATCCACATAGTCATCCATCTTCATAAAGGCCTGCGTCGTCTCATGATCCGTTGCCTCGATCAGTTGTATCATGTCGGGGCAGAGACCTTCTTCGCCAAGTGCCCTGCGGATGACGGTGACGATGGCGCGGTTGGAACAGATCGCGTCGCTTCCGCCTTTCAGAATGACGGCGTTGCCGGTTTTAAACGTCAGAGCAAAGGAATCGGCCGTCACATTCGGACGGGCCTCATAGATGATGCCGATCACGCCGAGAGGCACCCTCTTCTGCCCGATGAGAAGTCCGTTCGGCCTTTTCTTCATTGACATAACGGATCCGATCGGATCATCCAGCATGGCAACCCTGCGCATACCTTCCGCCATGGCACTGATTCTTCCGGAGGACAGCTGAAGGCGGTCGAGCAGACTCTCCCTCATTCCGTTTTTCCGTCCGTTTTCCATATCCTTACGGTTTTCCTCGAGGATCATGCCGGCGTTTCCGGTAAGGGTATCGGCAGCGCTCAGAAGAGCCCTGTTTTTTGCTTCTGTCGAAAGCCCCGCACCGAGAGAAGCAGCCTCTTTTGCCTTCTTTCCGATCGTGATCAGTTCTTCGATGTTATGTTCCTGTGTGCTCATAAATTCTCCCTTATGATAAGCCGTCTGCTCTCTGCCCTCTGTGCTGTTCAGCCGGTGACGGCAGGCTGACGGAATCTGTCGCTTCCGATCACACGTTTTTCCGTAAAAATCGCCTCGGGCGGCACATCCATGAAGGTGTACGGCACCGAGTCAGAAATCTGAAAGTCAAAGGCGACCGCGCACCGGGTGATGGACCTGTGCTTTTTCAGATACCTGTCATAGTAACTTCCGCCGTAGCCGATTCTGTGACAGGAGGTATCAAAGGCCACGCCCGGCATGATCATCAGCACATGCTCCGCCTGATCTGCACAGATCAGATCGTGACGGGCCGGATCCGGTTCGAGAATGCCGTATTTCGATCGTTTCAGGTCGTCAAAGCTTCTGATGTACCAGAACGACATCTGACGGTGCGGCTCCGTTTTCGGAACAGCGACTTTCTTCCCGTCCTGCCATGCCTTCTCGATGAAGGCAGGCGTGGAAACCTCATGGTCAAAGCTCACGTAGACGAAAACGGACGCAGCCTTCCTGTAGGCTTCCGTCGAGGTAATCTTCCGGAAAATCTCCCGGCTTCTTTCCAGAACCTCTTCATCAGAAATTTCATCTCTCAGCTTTCTGACGCGAAGGCGGATATTTTCTTTCAGTTCTTTCAGATCATCCATGGCAGATGCTGCTTTGTCTTCCATCTTCTGCTTCTGTGTTCTCCGTCTCAGTTTTCGGATTCCAGATAATCGATCAGATAAAACTCATCTTTCTTTCCCGGCAGGAACAGCGTTCCGATGGGCTCGCCGTTCACCACCCGGTGAATATTGTGAAAATCATCGCCGCTCGCGATAATCATGCTGCATCCTGCAAGTCCCGCGATACGCGCCGCGGAAAGTTTTGTCGCCATGCCGCCGGTGCCGGCGTTTGACCCCGTGGTAGATTTGCCCATGTGCATCAGAGATTCATCCAGATGGTCAACGGTCTCAATAAACTTTGCTCTGCTGTTCACATGAGGATCATCCGTATACAGCCCGTCAATATCAGAAAGAAGGATCAGCAGATCCGCATCCGTCAGCGCCGCTACAACTGCGGAAAGCTGATCGTTATCGCCGAAGACGGACATCGAATCAATCTCATAGGTGGCAATCGTATCATTTTCGTTGACGATCGGGACAACCCCCTGTTCCAGAAGTTCCTGAAAACAGTTTCGTGCATTATACCGGTTCAGGTTGTCCAGCATGGTGTTCTTCGTCAGCAGAACCTGGCTGCAGATTTTGTTATATTCGGAAAAAAGCTTCTGATAAATCATCATCAGTCTGGCCTGTCCCACAGAAGCGCAGGCCTGCTTCTTCGCGATCGTCAGATCCTCTTTGCGCATGCCGAGCGCGTTCCTGCCGACCATAATCGCGCCGGAACTTACGAGGATGACGTCCAGCCCCCTGTTGACGAGGTCCGTGATTTCTCTTACCAGAATCTCCAGCTTCACCAGATCCAGCATACCCGTCTCATGGTGAGTCAGCGAAGAAGATCCTATTTTGATAACAATTCTGTGTACATTCGCAAGGCATTTTCTGCGTTCCGATATTCGTTCCGTATCCATGACTTTCCCCAGACATCCGGCCTCTGCCGGCATTTCTCTTTCAGCATTTCCGACAGTCACCGAATCTTTTTTTCTGTAAAGTAAACATCCATATCATACAAGATGCCACAGTACTGTATTAAGCCAGCTGCTTTGTTGCTTCGCAACTCTCGCAGCTGCCACATGTGGCCGACTTCGTCGGTCTGACGCGGCGTTCGCCTCACCGCATCACACTTCGTGTGTGCGGATGCGGCTCACTGCCCGCGCATATTCGCACTTCCGTGCCGCTTTAATGAATATCTGTGCGGATGCCGCCGTCCGGAAGCGCCGAATCTCTCGTGATGCCCAGTTTCTCCAGAACCGCTTCCTGCTTCTGTTCCATGATGGCTGCCTCTTCGGCGGTCATGTGATCATAGCCCAGGAGATGGAACATGCTGTGGGCAAACAGGAATGAGAATTCTCTTTTCACCGAATGGCCGTAAGCCTCTGCCTGAGCAAAGGCATGCGGCGCCGAGATGACGATATCGCCCAGCATCAGTTCGCCGTTTTCAGGATCAAAAGCATCCGGACTGTCTTTTTCTATCGCGGAAAAATCAGCCGGTGCCCCGTAATCGATCATCGGAAACGAAAGCACATCCGTTGCCGTATCCATGCCGCGGAACTCCCGGTTCATCCGGTGAATTTCCTCATCATCCACAACGGTCAGATTCACTTCCGCCTCAAAGGGGCATTCCTCCTGCTTCAGGGCCTCTTTCATAATGAGGGAAGCTGTCTTTTCCAGATCGAAAGGAATCTCCTGCTCCTGTTCATTTTCGTAGTTCAGCGTCATTTCGACCTCCGTTGTCTGCGTCTGCCGTTCCCTGATGCAGAATCCGGTTCACGGGATCCTCTGCTGTTCTTCTTTTCATATTTCTCATAGGCTTCGACGATTTTCTGTACCAGCGGATGACGGACCACATCACGGCTGGTCAGTTCACAGAAGGCAATACCGTCGACGCTCCTGAGGATTTTTGAGGCCACGTCAAGTCCCGACTGCGTCCCCGGGGCCAGATCCTTCTGCGTCATATCGCCTGTCACGATCACTTTGGATCCGAAGCCGATACGCGTGAGGAACATCTTCATCTGCGATGGCGTCGTGTTCTGTGCCTCATCAAGGATAATATATGCGTTGTCAAGCGTCCGGCCTCTCATATAGGCGAGCGGAGCCACTTCGATCAGCCCCTTCTCCATGTTCTTCTGAAAACTGTCCGCGCCCATGATCTGGTAAAGCGCATCATACAGCGGACGGAGGTAGGGATCGATTTTGCTCTGCAGATCACCCGGCAGGAATCCCAGCTTCTCGCCTGCCTCAATCGCGGGTCTTGTCATGATGATGCGGCTGACCTCATCATTTCTGAAAGCGGTAATGGCCATCGCCATCGCGAGGTATGTCTTGCCCGTACCGGCAGGACCGATACCGAAGGTAATCATATTATTCCGTATCGAGTCCACATAATTCTTCTGGCCTACCGTCTTCGGTTTCACCGGACGTCCGTTAATCGTGTGGCAGATCACATCACTGTCCAGTTCCAGCACATCAGCCTCTTTGGAATCCATGGCCATGGAAATCAGATAATTTACATTCTGTTCCGTAATATCATTGCCGCGTGCCGCCAGTCCGGACAGCTGTTCAAAAATTTTCTTCACGGCAGCCACGTTTTTTTCCGGGCCCACGATCTTCAGTGTTCCGTCGCGCGAGATCAGCGTTACATTCATCGCCCGCTCAATTTTCTTCACATTCTCATCATACGCGCCGAAAATCGCCTTTTCCTCATCGGCAGGAATATTCATCACATCTTCAATAACAGCCACTTCCAGAAGAATCCTTTCTCCATCAGCAGATAAATGCATCAATACCTGAATGAATCAATACCTGAATGAATCAATACCTGAATGAATCAATACCTGAATTATTCTACACTCTTTCGCCCGTCTTCGCACCTGTTATTCTTCACAGAACACCTCTCTGAAAGTAACACGCAGCCAGGCCGCGGATGATATCATCCTCTGAGCGACTTCACTGAGCCGATGTATCTCCCGTCCAGTCGAACGAAGAAAGGCGATAAGCGCGAGGACCCGTTCAAGCCTGCGTCAGCAGGCGCGTTCCGCAGCGCCGCCTTTCGAGCGAGAATGGACGATGGAGATACACGGCGAAAGTGACCGGAGCGAAGAGGGTGATATATCCGCGGCCGGCGTCGTCTTGTGCTCTGCGTTCTTATTACTTGTGATACGGCTCGTGATTCATGATGCGGAAGCTCCTGTAGATCTGCTCCAGCAGTATCAGCCGCATCAGCTGGTGCGGAAATGTCATCCGGGAAAAGGACAGCTTCGCATCCGCCCTTTTCACCACCTCATCTGACAGGCCCAGTGATCCGCCGATGACAAAGACGAAGTGGCTCGTTCCCTGCACCATCTTCTGCTGCAGTTTACTGGAGAGTTCCACGGAATCCAGCATCTCTCCGTCGATGCACAGTGCCGTTACGAAAGCACTGTCCGGTATGCCCTTCAGAAGTCGTGCACCTTCCTTCTGCATGATCTGCCGCCCGGTTTCCCGAGACGCGCCTTCCGGTGTCTTTTCATCCTGAACCTCGTACCAGTCGAGCGTACAGTAGGCCGACAGCCGCTTCGCATATTCCGCAATACCTTCGCGAAGATATTTTTCTTTCACTTTTCCTGCGCAGGCAATCGTAATTTTCATCTTTTCAACCATAAAGGGGGGCTGTTGCATGACTGCAAAGCCCCCTGAAATAACAGATTCCTGTCCGCCCTCAGATGCTGCCGTCAGCGTCAGCTGTTCTTCGAACGGATATATTCGTCAATACTCTTTGCGGCATCTTTGCCGGCACCCATCGCAAGAATAACCGTTGCAGCACCGGTGACAGCGTCTCCGCCGGCGAAAACGCCTTCCTTCGTTGTCTTTCCGGTCTCCTCATTTGCCAGGATGCAGTTTTTCTTATTGACTTCCAGTCCATCAGTGGTAGAGGAAATGAGCGGATTCGGTGATGTGCCGAGTGCCATGATCACCGTATCGCAGTCCATGACATATTCCGATCCCGGAATCTCCACCGGACGTCTTCTTCCGGACGCATCCGGCTCGCCGAGTTCCATACGGATCAGTCTGACGCCCTTCACCCATCCGGTCTGTTCATCTTCCAGAATCTCCACAGGGTTGGTCAGAAGATCAAAGATGATGCCCTCTTCCTTTGCATGATGCACTTCCTCGCGTCTGGCCGGAAGCTCGGCTTCAGAACGACGGTACACGATATGCACCTCTGCACCGAGACGAAGTGCTGTTCTTGCCGCATCCATGGCCACATTTCCGCCGCCGACAACGACAACCTTTTTGCCTCTGTGAATCGGGGTGTAGTAATCATCGCGGTATGCCTTCATCAGATTGTTTCTGGTCAGATACTCGTTGGCGGAGAATACACCGAGCGCGGTCTCGCCCGGAATATTCATGAAGCGGGGAAGTCCGGCGCCTGATCCGATGAACACGGCCTCGTAGCCTTCCTTTTCCATGAGTTCATCCACAGTGACAGACTTGCCGATGACGACATCGGTCTGGATTTTTACGCCCAGGCCCTGAACATTTTCAATTTCCTTCTGGACAACTCTGTCCTTCGGAAGACGGAATTCCGGAATGCCGTAGGCAAGCACACCGCCGGCTTTGTGCAGCGCTTCAAAAATCGTCACATCATAGCCCATTTTGGCCAGGTCTCCGGCGCAGGTCAGTCCGGAAGGTCCGGCACCGATCACCGCTACCTTATGGCCGTTCTTCTGTGCAGCCGGCTGAGGCTTCACGCCGTTTTCCTTTGCCCAGTCAGCGGCAAAGCGCTCCAGTTTGCCGATAGAGACAGCTTCTCCCTTGATGCCGCGGATACATTTTCCTTCGCACTGGGTCTCCTGCGGACATACACGGCCGCAGACAGCGGGCAGAGAACTCGACTCGCTGATCGTCTCATAGGCGCCGCGGAAGTCTCCGCCCTTGATCTTCTGAATGAAGGCGGGAATGTTGATCCGTACAGGGCATCCTGCCACACACTTCGGATTTTTGCAGTTGAGACAGCGGGTTGACTCAGCCTGAGCCTCTTCAGCATTGTAACCGAGGCAGACCTCGTCAAAATTTGTTGCACGTACCTTCGGATCCTGTTCCCGAACCGGCACTTTCTTCATCATATCCACTTCGATCGCCATTACCTGTCACCTCCGCAAACTCCGCATCCGCCGTGATGTGTATCACCTTCCTCAGCTTTGAGGATGGCTCTGCCTTCTTCGGTTTTATACATCTTCATACGCTGCATCGCGCCGTCAAAATCAACCAGATGGCCGTCAAACTCCGGACCGTCGACACAGGCGAATTTCACCTGATCTCCGACGATCAGACGGCAGGCGCCGCACATACCGGTTCCGTCTACCATGATGGGGTTCATGCTGACAACGGTATGAATGCCGTATTCCTTCGTCATCTTGCAGACAAACTTCATCATGATCATGGGTCCGATGGCTACGCACCAGTCATAGTGCCTGCCCTCTTTTTCAATCAGATCCTGAAGGCACTGGGTAACCATGCCCTTTCTCTGATAGGAACCGTCATCCGTGGTGACATAAAGGTTGCTGACTTTCTTAAATTCATCTTCCATGATCAGAATATCATGTGTTTTGCAGCCGATGATGACATCCGCCGTGATGCCGTGCTCGTGAAGCCATTTCACCTGGCAGTAAACCGGTGCGGTTCCCACACCGCCGGCGATGAAGACCATGTGGCGCTTCTTCAGCTCCTCGATCGGTGTGCTGACAAGATCGGAAGGCTTTCCGAGCGGTCCGACAAAATCCATGAAGGAGTCCCCGGCCTTAAATTCCGCAAGGCGTTTTGTGGAATTTCCGATCGGCTGGAAAACAATCGTGATCGTGCCCGCTGCGCGGTCATAATCACAGATGGTGAGAGGAATTCTCTCGCCGTATTCATCTGCGCGGACGATGATAAACTGTCCGGGCTGGCAATGCTCTGCAGCTCTCGGCGCTTCTACAACCATTTTGTAGATCACCGAATTGAGCTTTTCTGCTGACAAAATCTTGTACATTTCACCCTCCTGATTGCTGTAATAATGAATCCTATGTCCAGCCGCTCCTTAAGCGGCGGAAACACTACTGTGAGGCCGTATTTTCCGTTGCGGAAGTATCTGATGACGGATCCGGTGTGGCCGTCGGCGTCGGAGCCTCTGTCGGGGTCGCCGTCGGCGTCGGGGTCGGTGTCTCTGTCGGGGTCGCCGTCGGTGTGACCACCGTGTTGGCCGAAATCGATGAAGGAACCGGGGTTGGTGTCGGCGTTGGCGTCTCGGTCGGTGTGGGCGTCGGGGTTACCTCAGTATAAACGTAAGTTGCACTGGCCACCTTGCCCAGCTTGCCGGTTTTGCTCCGGAGAACAGCATAAAATACATGCTCTCCCTCTTTCATCTTTACAGGCTTTTTATACACGCTGCTCTTTTCCGAAGGCTTTTTATCAAATGCATAATAGCAGGTATAACCTTCCGGAACTTCGACAGTGATTTCACTGACATCGCGATCATCTTCGGAAGATGAAGCGACCGAATCGGTACCGCTGTCGCTGCCGTTATCTCCGTCGTCTCCGGTCATATGCTCATAGCGGCCTGATGCAGGCGAAATCTTCGGTGCTGCCGGCACCTTCAGTGTCACATTAAAATCCGCCGTTGTTATATCACTGGTAACGCCGGCGTCCGAAATACTGACTGCCTTTACCGTGGTGGTGCCTTCTCCGAGGGCGAACGGTTTTGTGTACAGTGTGGAAGAAGCCGTGGGATCCGATCCGTCCGTGGTGTAATAAACGGATCCGGTTCCCTCCGTGGTGATGGTTACCTCCGGAAACTCATCCTCGTAATTACCTCCGTCAGGGCTGATTACAGGTGTTTTAACCAGATAGCCGGCAAATTCGTTCAGAACATCCTTGTTGCTGCAGCCGGAAAGAAGCTTTACGATGCTGTCGGTATCTTTTCTCTTTTCATAGATGCCGATCAGATCTTCATAGGCCTTTGTATTGCTGTCATCTCCGGAAATAATGTCCTCGAGCACGGGTATCGCACTGTCTTCTTTTCCCATGCCGATAAAGATTTCCGCTTCCAGCAGCTGTGCGTCCTCACTGTCCGGTTCCAGTTTCAGCGCCTGCGTAATATAATCCATGGCGCTTTCATAATCACCCGATGCATAGGCTGCATCCGCATGTTCAAACTGATACTCAAAGGAGCCGGCATTTTTGTTTGCCTTCGCCAGTGAAATAAAGGCGATCACCGCGATGACACCGGCTGCGGCAAGAACGATAAAAAGAATGACATTGCGGCGGATCTGCTTCTTCCGCGCCTCAATCTCTGCCTCTCTTTCCTCTTCCTCGCGTTTCTTCTTTTCTTCTTCCTGTTTGCGGAATTCATCCTCCTGCATGTGGCTTTCAATCGTCACATAGTCGGGAACAAGCTGTACTTCCTGGCCGCATACCGGGCAGATCAGTTCATCATCGGGAAACTGTGCACCGCAGTTTGTACATGTCCTCATTATGAATCCTCCAGATAATTCTCAAACTCTTCCATGCTCATCAGAATTTTTCTGGGCTTCGTGCCTTCTTCTTCGCCGACGACGCCGGCGTCACAGAGCTGGTCCATGATTCTGGCCGCTCGGTTAAATCCGATACGGAACGCTCTCTGAAGCATCCCTATGGATGCCTTGTCTTTTTCGATGATCAGCTTTCCGGCATCGGCAAAATACTCATCCTGTCCTGATCCCTGTGCAGCGCCTGCCTGCATGCTGCTGTGATTCTCGATTTCCTGCTGAATAGCCCCGGCATCTTCCTTCGGACTGCTGTTCTCATCTCTGAGAAAATCAGTTACACGGCTGATCTCATCATCGGAAAGAAAAGCGCCCTGAATTCTGGCGGGTTTCTGATATCCCTGAGGATAAAACAGCATATCGCCGTTGCCGAGGAGCTTTTCCGCTCCGTTCATGTCGATGATGGTCCTGGAGTCCGTTCCGCTGGATACGGAAAGAGCGACCCTGGACGGCATATTCGCCTTGATCAGTCCGGTGATGACATCAACGGAAGGCCGCTGCGTTGCAATCACCAGATGAATGCCTGCGGCTCTGGCCAGCTGGGCCAGACGGCAGATGGATTCCTCGACTTCACTGGATGCCGCCATCATCAGGTCGGCCAGCTCATCCACAATGACAACAAGACGGTACATCTTCTGCGGCGCCCGGCCGTCTTCGGTTTTCGGCTCCGAGGCGATTTTTGCATTGTAGCTCTTCAGATCACGGACGCCGGCGTCAGCAAACTTTCTGTAACGCGTTGTCATTTCGGAAACGGCCCAGTTCAGCGCGCCGGCCGCCTTTTTCGGATCTGTCACAACCGGAATCAGAAGCTGCGGAATGCCGTTATATACCGACAGCTCCACGACCTTCGGGTCAATCATAATAAATTTTACATCGTCAGGCGTCGATTTGTAAATGAGACTCATGATTAAAGTGTTGATAAATACCGATTTTCCAGAACCGGTGGCGCCTGCGATCAGCAGATGCGGCATTTTCGCCAGATCCGCAACAACCGGCTGACCTGCAATATTCCTGCCGACGGCAAAGGCCAGATCCGATTTGTGTTTTCTGAACTCACCGGTTTCCAGCAGCTCTCTCAGATTGACCGTCGTTTTCTTCCGGTTCGGTACTTCGATGCCGATGGCGGATTTCCCGGGAATCGGTGCTTCAATACGCACATCCTGAGCGGCAAGGCTCAGTTTGATGTCGTCATGCAGGCCCAGGATCTTGCTGACCTTGACGCCCATCTGCGGCGTCAGTTCAAACCTTGTCACCGAGGGTCCGCAGCTGATGTGATTGATCTTCACTTCCACGCCAAAGGTCTGCAGCGTCTGCTGAAGTTTTGCGCCCATGGCTTTCAGATATTCCTTCGATTCCCCGGACTGATCGCCGGACGGAGGATCCAGAAGGTCAATCGGCGGTCTTCTGTAAGGCTTCGGCTTACTTTCGGGCACGACAATAGTTTCCTGCGGCGCCGGTTCCTTTTTTACAGAAGAAACAGCGGACGGTTTCTTTTCTTCAGCCGCGGCCTTTCTTTTGCCTGCACCCGGTGTTCTGTCCGCACTGCCGGCACTGTCTTTCGTCATGCCGAAGACTCTGCCGGCTGAAGCATCGGCGTTTTCCGCAGAACCACCGAAAATCTCATCAGAATAATCAGCCGTGTCCTCTGCATCATGAATATCATTGACATCATGAATATCATTGACCGGAGATTTATTTTCTGCAGCGTGGCTGCTCTTCTGACTGCTCTTTTTCCCGGGTCTGCTTCCGGCGGGCGCAGCTTCTCTGCCGACGTCAATGATATCATCGGGAATGTCGCTGGCGGAAAAAGCCGACGGCGCGGGCCCTGCCGTGATCGGAGAGATGCCGGCGCCTGCACCGGCCGTGGTCTTCCCGTCAGACGTAATCAGCTGCGGCTCTACTCTGCGTGCCGCCGCTGTCTGCTGTCTCGCGAGCTCCGTGCGTTTTCGCTGCTCTTCTCTGATTCTCTGCTCCCGGGATTTCCTGGCTATTGCCGCATCCTTTTTCCGGAGTCTGTCCCGTCTTCGTTCCTCTTTCGCCAGAATACGGTCATTTTCCGTATCATAGTGCTCCATACCCTTCCTGCGGATGTATTCAAGCAGTGACTTCCGTGTCAGAATCAGGGTAAAAATCACCAGTGCGATAATGACAATGACATAGACGCCGATTTCTCCGAACGCCACACCCAGCAGCTGAACGATGATGCCGCCGGTAAATCCGCCGCCTGAATGGCCTGCGGCGCTTTCCATATACAGATCGGCCGGCGAAACATCATGCTGAAATCCGTAAAGGATGAGCTGCAGAAGGGCGCAGACGGATAAATACAGTCCGATGAGCCCTGTCACGCGTGAGCCGTATCCCCTGACATTTCTGTTTACAAGGATGAAACTGTACAGATAAAAAAGAAGAAACGGGAACAGCCAGGCCGGGATCCCGAATAAACCAAACATCACGTTTCCGATGATCCTGCCGAAAGCGCCGCCCAGTCCAAGACAGGAAATAAAAATCAGTATGCTTAAAAGAAGGACGAGCAGGATTTTTACATCCATGGAAAGCTTCTCATCCTTCTTCCGTGTATTTGCTGCAGTTTTTCCGTTTCCGGCTTTTTTTCCGGAGGTGCCGGATTTTTTTCTCCCCTTGCTCTGTGCCAATGAACTTCCCCTTATTACATATAGGTAAAGACAGATAAAATACCGGCTGCCACGCAGTAAACGGCAAATCCCTTTCGTGAGGCGCTGCGCAGTCTTCTTCTCATGATTCGTATTGTTATCAGGCAGACAAATGCCGATACCAGAATGCCGATGATCACAGGAAGCACGCCGATCTCACGGATGGAGACAACGCCCGGTTCCCGCATTTCCATCAGAAATGCACCGATGACGGAAGGTACCGCAAGCATGTAGGCGCAGCCCACCGCCGTCTTACGTGAAAAGCCGAGAAGATCCTCAGATGTGAGGACCATGGCCAGCCTTGAGATGCCCGGAATAACAGACAGTCCCTGAAACGCGCCGACAATAATGGCCTGTCCGGTGCTGATGGAAGTCAGGTCTCTCTTCTTGCCCGGTGTGTACGCAGACACAAAAAGAAGCAGTGCCGTAACAAAGAATCCCATGGCCGTGATCAGCAGATTGGACGCTGTGGATTCAGCGGCGCCGCGGAACAGAAGCCCGATCAGTGCAGTGACGCAGGTACTGACGGTCAGAAAAAGTGCCGCATGGCGCACATTGCCCTGAATAACAGGGATATACCGCTGTTTTTCCTTCGAAACTGCGTTTCTGAAAAAAATCCTGACGTCTGTCAGGATATCTCTGATCATTCCGATAAGCGCACGTATGATTTTTTTCAGTTCGCGCCGGAAGGACCAGATGACCGCGGCAAGCGTGCCGAGATGAAGATACACCAGAAGCTTCATGCTCAGATCCGCATTCAGTCCCATCCAGCTGCCTGCCAGAACCACGTGCCCCGAACTGCTGACAGGAATCGCCGAGGTTATGCCCTGGATAATACCAAGAAGCAAAGCCTGAATAACTGTCATGATTCCAAACTCTCCCCTTATGGCCGCCTCAGAGGGCGTATTACGGACAGCGTCTCTCCCGTTTACGCATGTCCGCACCCTTCTGTTTCGTTATTCTTCGTCGTCCAGATCTCCCTCGAGATTGGTATACACATTCTGTACATCATCGCTCTCATCAAGCAGATCAAGAATCCGCTGCAGATTCTTCCGGTCAGACTCATCCGTCAGTGCAGTCCTTGTCTGCGGAATCATGACGACGTCAGCCGATACCATCGGAATCGATTCCTTCTCCAGGGCCTCGCGGACAGCTGAAAAATCATCCGGAGACGTCAGGATTTCGTAGCAGTCTTCATCATCGTCGCTGAAATCCTCCGCGCCGGCATCAAGAGCCGTCATCATCAGATCATCGGAGGAACCTTCATAATCCTCTTTGCTGACAAGGATCTGTCCCTTCTCCTCAAACATAAAGGAAACGCAGCCGGGTGTGCCTATATTGCCGCTTCCCTTGCTGAACGCACTCTTTACATCAGCAGAAGTACGGTTTCTGTTATCCGTCAGTGTCTGAACAATGATCGCCACGCCGCCGGGGCCGTATCCTTCATAGGTTACGTTCTCATAGTTGTCAGCTTCAGCTGCACCGGCTGCCTTCTCGATACCGCGCTTGATGGTATCGTTCGGCATGTTTGCCGCCTTTGCCTTGGCGATGACATCACGGAGCTTGCTGTTATTGTCGGGGTCAGGTCCTCCCTGCTTTACGGCAATGACGATCTCACGGCCGATGATGGTGAATACCTTTCCCTTGGCAGCATCATTTTTCTCTTTTTTGTGCTTGATGTTCGCGAATTTTGAATGTCCAGACATATTCTTTCTCCTTTATTGCTATGCCCTAAGGCTTAATTTACACGCTCATTTAATTTATCACCAACCGTCAGGAGCGTCAAGACGCGCATGAGACGGAACCGGCATTGCTCTGTCGTTGCTTCCGCTGTCAGTGTCGCCCTGCGCGTATCACTTCTCACGGAAGATAGGCCGGCAGAAAAGCAAAGAGATCCGAGGCTCTGACCGAGGATTCTGAAGATACGGCGGCCGCGTCCTCTCCGCACCTTCCATGAATCCATACGGCAAGTGCCTCCGGCGGGACGGGAAGATGCGCATCTCTGTACAGCCAGGTAAAGGCCGTCACCATGCCCGCCAGCACATCACCCGAGCCTGCGGTGGCAAGTGCGCTGCAGCCGGAAGTGTTCAGCCAGCATGTGCCGTCGGGACAGGCCGTCACAGTCCTCGCATCCTTCAGGATCACGGTGCGCTTCATCTCTTCTGCTGCATTTTCTGCCACGGAGACGAGGTGCGCTTTGATATCCCTGATATCAATGCCGCTGAGCCGGCTCATTTCCCCGACATGCGGTGTGGCAGAGGCAGGAAAATCAATCAGTCTGAGGAGCTCCGGCTTCATGGCGATCATATTCAGCGCATCCGCATCAAAGACCGCGGGCTTTGTGTGATTGAACTTCAGAAATTCCGTAAAAATCTTCATCGACAGCGGTCCGGTTCCCAGCCCCGGACCGACGAGAACCGCATCGGCCCAGTCAAGGGCGTGATGCAGAGAAGACGGTGTCCAGTCCTCACTTCCGTAGGTTGTGATCAGCGCCTCGGGCAGCGAAGCGGCGAGGAAATTCCGGTTAATCTCATGCGTGTAGACACGTACCATGCCGATGCCGCACATCAGTGCCGCCTTTGCGGAGAGATAAGCCGCGCCTGCTATTTCCTCTGATCCGGCGATGACGAGGATTTTGCCGAAAGTGCCTTTGTTGCCCCGCTCATCTCTCTTCGGAAGAAAGGTCAGATCTTCTTTCTCAGGAATAAAAAGCCGGCAGTTTCCAAGCCGTTCCCCGGTGAGCGGTATGCCGATCTTCCGGATACAGATCTCTCCCGCATACCCGGCGCCGGGCCAGAGATACAGGCCGGCCTTGGCAGCTGTAAAAGTTACCGTGACAGACGCCTTTACTGCCATGCCGAACACGGCACCGGTATCCGTCTGTACGCCGGAGGGCATGTCCACCGAGACGACAGGTGCCGGATGGGCGTTCATTCTGTCGATCATGGCAGCAAAAATGCCCTCCGTCTTCCGGCGTATGCCGGTTCCGAAGACGGCATCCACAATCAGGGTGACATTGTCCGGAATACCGGTGTTCTCATCCGCCTTTACGACGCTCACCGGCCAGCTCTCCAGCAAATGCATCTCCATCTTCATCTGATCGGTGAACTTCTCCTCGCGTCCGCAGAAGATCAGCTGCACCTGACCGCCGAGGTCGGAGATCATCCTCGCCACAGCCGCGCCGTCTCCGCCGTTATTTCCGGTGCCGCAGACCACCGTCGTGTGAGAAAAATCCAGACCTTTCTCACAGATCACCGATACCACGGCTTCAGCTGCTCTCTCCATCAGTACAGCGGACGGCATGCCGATCTCCTGCGCATGGCGGTCCGCTTCCCTGTGTTCATTTTCGGTCAATACCGGGATCATATCCTGTCCCTCCGTCTATTCTTTTCCCTGCCGATATAAAAAGTGGCCGCCGCTCTCACGACAGCCGCCTGCTCATGTCATGCTTCTTTGTCCTGTACTGCTCCGCCGTACTTTTCCTGCCGGGATTTCAGACTGTAGGAAAGACGCATCAGACTTTCCGAAAGATGAACATTCTGAACAGCCACATCATCCGGCACGATCAGATTCAGGTCCGTATGTGCAAAATTCCAGATGGCATGAATGCCATTCTTCACGAGGACCTCAGCCATCTCACGTGCATTTTCTTTCGGCAGTGTCAGCGCCGCAATCTCCACGTCGTGATGATGAAGGAAATCCGGCAGCTCATCAACGGACATGATTTCCACACCGCGGACCTTCCTGCCGATAATATCAGGATTAACATCAAAAATGCCAATCACATGAAAACTGTTTCTCTCGAAATTGGCGTAATTGGCCAGTGCCTGACCCAGGTGGCCGGCGCCAACGACAATCATGTTGTTCGTGTGATCCAGACCGAGAATCATCGCGATTTCCTGACGGAGATGGTGTACATTGTATCCGTATCCCTGCTGTCCGAATCCGCCGAAATTATTCAGATCCTGACGGATCTGGGAAGCAGTCACCTGCATCTGACGGCTGAGTTCCCCCGAGGAAATCCGCTCGACACCGGCTTCCTCGAGAACACCCAGATAACGATAATATCTGGGAAGTCTTTTGATTACCGCTTTTGAAATATCTTTCCCCATCTCATACCTCCATAAAAGCCTGCTCAATATTATATACTTAAAAGTATGGATTGTCAAAATCTTTACAAACTTGGCAAATATTTTCCGTTACCATGCCGATACTGCCGCCGCAGAAGGGTTCACTCTGTGATATAATAGGGCGCGGTCTCTGACGACAAAATACAAGAGAGGACGGGTGTTATGCTTCTTTCCTGTCAGGATATTACAAAAACTTTTGACGGCAGCACCGTGCTGGATCACGTTTCTTTCCATCTGGAAAAACATGACCGCGCGGCACTGATCGGTATCAACGGAGCGGGCAAGTCGACGCTTCTGAAAATCATTGTGGGTGAAATGGAACCGGATGAGGGTCAGACGATCCTTCCCGGAGACGTGACCACAGGTTATCTGGCGCAGTACCAGGACACAGAGGATACATGTACGATTTATGAGGAAGTCCGGAAATCGAAGGAATACCTCTTTGATATGGAAAAAGAACTGCGCGCCATGGAACAGCAGATGAAGAATGCATCTGCAAAGGATCGTGACGCACTGATGGACCGGTACACGGCTCTCACCCATCAGTTCGAGCTGGAGAACGGCTATGCCGCCGAAAGCGAAATTACCGGTGTGCTCAGGGGCCTTGGGTTTGAGGAGGAAGATTTTGACCGGCCGCTCTCCTCTCTTTCCGGAGGACAGAAGACGCGCGTCGTGCTGGGACGTCTGCTTCTGACAAAGCCCGATCTCCTCATACTTGACGAGCCGACAAACCATCTGGACATGACCTCCGTCGAGTGGCTGGAGAATTATCTCCGCAGTTATCAGGGCACCGTACTCGTGGTATCCCATGACCGGTATTTTCTGAACCGTTTCGTCAACCGCGTGATTGAACTGGAGAACGGCCATGCGGAGACTTTTCAGGGCAGCTATGACGATTACAGCAGTGCAAAGGCCATCATCCGGCGCGCCCGCCGGCAGGCCTATGCAAAGCAGCAGGAAGAGATCCGGCATCAGGAGGCCGTGATCAGAAAACTGAAGCAGTTCAACCGGGAAAAATCCATCCGCCGCGCGGAAAGCCGTGAAAAAATGCTCAGCAAAATCGATCGTCTGGAAAAACCGGCAGAGGACCCGGATACCCTGCGCATCCGTCTTGTCCCCTCCATCGAATCCGGAAACCAGGTGCTCACCTGCGAGCATATCTCCAAATCATTTCCCGGCCAGACGCTGTTCAGGGATCAGAGCTTTGAGATCAGAAAGGGCGAACGCGTTGCGATCATCGGAAATAACGGTACCGGCAAGTCGACCATGCTGAAAATCATCACGGGACTCCTTTCCCCAGACAGCGGCGAGGTCACCTTCGGTGCGCACGTACACGTCGGCTATTATGATCAGGAACAGCAGCTTCTTCACGATGACCGGACGATTTTTGAAGAAATATCCGATGCGTTTCCGGGACTGGACAACACAAGGATCAGAACGGTGCTCGCGGCCTTTCTGTTTACAGGCGACGATGTCTTCAAGCTGATCGGCTCTCTCTCCGGCGGCGAGAGGGGACGTGTATCCCTTGCAAAGCTGATGCTGTCTCAGGCAAACTTTCTCATCCTCGATGAGCCGACAAACCACCTGGATATCAGTTCACGGGGGATTCTCGAAGATGCGCTGTGCGATTACACGGGTACCGTGCTGTATGTCAGCCATGACCGCTACTTCATCAACCGGACGGCCACGAGAATTCTGGATCTGTGCAACGGAGAATTTGTCCAGTACCTGGGAAATTACGATTACTATCTGGAAAAGCGGGATGAGAAGAAACAGGCCGAAGCGGCGGCCGGCTCCGGAAACGGCAGTTTTTCCGGTGAAGCCGTCCTCCCGGACGGATCTGAAAAAGTATCTGAGAGCGGGTCAGGACAGTCCGATGCTCCTTCCGGAAAAAATGACTGGCAGGCCCAGAAGGAAGAGGCTGCGCGAAGACGCAGGCTCGAAAATGAAATCAGAAAAACCGAGGACCGGATCACGCTTCTGGAAAGCCGGAATGAGGAGATCAACAGTGAATTTCTGAAGCCGGAGATTTCCACCGATCCCGAAAAGCTCCGCACCCTGACGGAAGAACAGACGGCAAATAACAGGGAACTTGAACAGCTTTATGAACAATGGGAAAAGCTCTCCGGTGAATAGCACCGGAGAGCTTTTTTTTTACTGAGCCGACAGCTCACATTTCATAGAATGATTTTTCCAGGCTGGTTCTGATCGCTTTGATGAATCCCTCAGAAGACAGCTTCACCGGATTTTTCAGGGTCGTGATCTGAACGAGATCTCCCGTCATATGACCCGACTCGATCGTATCGACAACCGCCTTTTCCAGACGGTCGGCGAAATCGCAGAGATCGGAAAGGCCGTCAAGTTCTCCTCTCTTCCTCAGTGCTCCTGTCCAGGCAAAAATCGTCGCAACGGAGTTGGTTGATGTCTCTTCTCCGCGCAGATATTTGTAATAATGGCGCTGAACCGTTCCGTGTGCCGCCTCATACTCGTAATAACCGTGAGGGGAAACAAGAACGGACGTCATCATGGCCAGGGAACCCGATGCGGATGACAGCAGATCGCTCATCACGTCGCCGTCGTAATTCTTGCAGGCCCAGATGAATCCTCCCTCGGATTTCATGATGCGGGCTGCCACATCGTCAATCAGCGTATAGAAATACGTGATCTTCGCCGCCTCAAATTTCTCCTTATATTCCCTGTCATACATCTCCTGGAAGATATCCTTGAACCGGTGATCGTATGTCTTGGAAATCGTGTCTTTTGTGGCAAACCACAGATCCTTTTTCTGCGAGAGCGCATATTCAAAGCAGCTCTTTGCGAAATTCCTGATAGAATCGTCGAGGTTATGCATGCCCTGGACCACGCCCGCACCGTCAAAATCATGTACGGTCACGCGCTGCTGCTCTCCGCCGTCTGCCGGTGTGTACACAAGCTCAACCCTGCCGGGACCCGGGATTCTCATTTCCACATTTCTGTATACGTCGCCGTAGGCGTGACGTGCGATCGTGATCGGCTTCTTCCAGCATTTTACGACGGGCTCGATGCCTTTGACAATGATCGGCGTACGGAAAACGGTGCCGTCCAGAATGGCACGGATGGTGCCGTTGGGACTTTTCCACATCTGTTTGAGATCGTACTCTTTCACTCTTGCGGCATTCGGTGTGATGGTCGCGCACTTGACAGCCACACCGTATTTCTTTGTTGCCTCGGCAGCATCAATGGTGACCTGATCATTCGTTTCATCGCGATGTTTCAGTCCGAGGTCATAATATTCTGTCTTCAGGTCGATGAACGGAAGAATCAGTTCTTCCTTGATCATTTTCCAGAGGATTCTTGTCATTTCATCGCCGTCCATCTCGACGAGCGGCGTTTTCATCTGAATCTTTTTCAATTATCCGTACTCCTTTACCTTTCCTTAGATTTTTTCGATCATGCCGGTGATCATACTGCTGACCTCCGCGGGGTTGGCGCGTCCCTTCATCTGTTTCATGACCTGGCCCACAAGGAAGCCGGCCACTTTGGTCTTGCCATCCCTGTACTGCTGAACGACGGAGGGGTTCGCCTCAAGAACAGCCTTCACTGTCTCCTGAAGTGCACCGCTGTCCTGTACGATCTTCATGCCGCGTTCCTCGGCGATTTTTTCCGGATCCGCATCTTTCTCAAAGATTTCCTCAAAAATCTTCTTCGCAGAACCATTGCTGAGCTCGCCCGCGTCAACCATGTGGATCAGCTTTGCCAGGTTTTCACCGGAAAAATCGACGTCGGACGGATCGGTCTTCGTGTTGCGGCACAGATGCATCGTCTCGACCATCAGCCAGTTGGATGCCTTCTTCGGATCGGCACCTGCCTTTACCGTCTCCTCAAAGATATCAGCCAGCCGCTTCGTTCCGGTGAGCAGATCGGCGTCATATGCCGGAAGTCCGTAATCACGCATGTAGCGGGCCTTCCGCTCCGGCTGCATCTCCGGCAGATTTTTCCTTGTCTCCTCGATCCACTCGTCACTGATTTCAACAGGCGGAAGATCAGGATCCGGGAAATAACGGTAATCCTGTGCATTCTCCTTCGAACGCATCGCATAGGAAGACTGCGCATCTTCATTCCAGTGGCGCGTCTCCTGGGTCACGGTCTGACCGGATGAAAGAAGATCGATCTGCCTCTCACGCTCATTCTTAATCATATGGGAAATGGCCGCAAAGGAGGAGAGATTCTTCGTCTCCGTCCTTGTGCCGAGCTTTTCTGAGCCTGCCTCACGCACGGAAAGGTTCACATCGGCGCGCATCGAGCCCTCCTGCAGCTTGCAGTCGGAGGCACCCGTGTACTGCGCGATCATACGAAGCGCTTCCAGATACGCGATGACTTCCTCGTCATCCCGCATGTCGGGTTCGGACACAATCTCGATCAGCGGCACTCCGCTCCGGTTGAAATCCACATAGGAAATGCCCTGAAACTCATCATGAACAAGCTTTCCGGCATCCTCTTCCATGTGAATCTCATGGATTCTGATTTTCTTTCTGGTGCCGTCCTTTTTCGTGATCTCCACCCATCCGTTGCGGCAGATCGGCTCATAGAGCTGCGAGATCTGGTAGTTCTGCGGATTATCGGGATAGAAATAATTTTTCCGGTCAAACTTGCAGTGCTGGTTGATCTCGCAGTGTGCCGCAAGACCAACCTCCATCGCGTACTGAACCACCTGTCTGTTCAGCACCGGAAGAGACCCCGGCATGCCGGAACAGACCGGACAGGAATGGCTGTTCGGCGCACCGCCGAAAGCGGTTGAACAGCCGCAGAAGATTTTTGTCTTTGTCGCAAGTTCCACATGGACCTCGAGGCCGATCACAGTTTCATAGTTCTTTTCCACGGGACTCACCTTCCTTCTCCGTCTTCCGAAAGAAGACGCTCAGTCGTATACGCCGCGCGGAGAACCGTCTTCTCCGAGAAGCAGTCACCTATGATCTGCATGCCGATGGGCAGTCCCATGCCGTCTTTTCCGACAGGAACCGTCATGCCCGGCAGACCGCAGAGATTGACGGAGACCGTATAAATATCGGAGAGATACATCTTCATCGGATCGGCAAGGGATTTCCCCAGTTCCGGTGCTGTTGTCGGTGCCGCCGGGGCAAGAATGATGTCAAAATCCGCAAATGCCCTGGAGAAGGACTGACGGATCAGATTTTTTACGCGCAGTGCCTTCAGATAGTAGGCATCATAATAGCCCGAGCTCAGCACAAAGGAGCCGAGCATGATTCTCCGCTGTACCTCGGGGCCGAATCCTTCGGTCCGGCTCTTCTTGTACATGTCATTCAGATCATCATATGCCGCAGCGCGCAGGCCGTATTTGACGCCGTCAAAACGTTCCAGATTGGAGCTTGCCTCCGCGCACGCAATGATGTAGTAGGCCGGGATGGCATAATCAATGAGATCCAGATGGAACTCCTTCACGGATGCACCGGCCTTTGCCAGCTTTTCTGCGGCGCTCCGGATCGCATCTCCGATCTCCGGTTCCAGGCCTTCCCCGAAATATTCGGACGGAATGCCGATCCTCAGTCCGCTGACATCCGTCTTCAGTGCGGACATAAAATCGTAATCCTTCAGCGCAGCCGAAGTGGAATCCTTACTGTCGGATCCGGCGATCACCTGAAGAAGAGCTGCCGCATCCGTCACATTGCGTGCGATGGGTCCGATCTGGTCCAGGGAAGAACCGTAGGCCACAAGTCCGTAACGGGAGACCACGCCGTAGGTGGGCTTCATGCCTGTCACGCCGCAGTAGGAACTGGGCTGCCGGATGGAGCCGCCGGTATCCGAACCGAGAGCCAGACTCACCTCGCCGCTTCCGACAGCCGCACAGGAGCCGCCGGAAGAACCGCCGGGCACATGAGCCGGGTTGACCGGATTTCTGGTGGGGCCGAAGTAAGAGGTCTCGGTGGTGCTGCCCATGGCGAATTCATCCATATTGGTTTTGCCGACGGTCACAAGACCGTTTTTCTTCAGTCTTATTATGACCTCAGCATCGTAGGTCGGGACAAAATTGTCCAGAATATGAGACGCACAGGTCGTCAGCAGGCCTTTTGTGCAGATGTTGTCCTTGATGGCGATCGGAACCCCGGCCAGAGGTCCGGTGAGCTCTCCGCTCTCAATCTTCTTCTGTACCTCGGCTGCAGATTTCATCGCCCCCTCGGCATCTACCGTGATAAAGGCGTGCAGTTCTTTATCTTTCTTCTCTATGGCGTCCAGAGTCTGCCGTACGGCTTCGACCGCTGTGGTGCGGCCGTCCTTAATCGCTGCGCCGAGCTCTGTCGCTGTCATTGTGCTGATATCCATTCCATCCTCCGTCTGATTCAGAAGCTGCCGCGTCAGGCCGACGAAGCCGGCCGCCTGCAGGATTGCGGGAGTGCCGGGCACGGAGCCATCCGCAGCCTGTACCGTATGTGACACTCCTGATGGTATGTGTGTTTACTCGATCGTGATCGGTACAACGTACTGATCATCTTCTGCCTCCGGCGCATTCGCCAGCATAGCCTCTCTGCCGTCTCCGTTCGTGACCACATCCTCCCGGAAAACGTTCTTCAGAGGAAAAATGTGAGACATCGGTTCCACCTTCGAAGTATCCAGGTCGTTGAGCTTATCCACATAATCCAGCATCTGCTGCATATCTTCCTTCGCCTTCTGTCTTCCCTTTTCATCGAGCTTCAGCTTGGCGAGAATGCTGACGTATTCTATTGTTTCATCTGTAATCTGTTCCGCCATATCCCGATCCTTTCCTCCATGTCTTCCCTGCGGGAAGTCCGGATTCACTTACTGTCTTACATATGTACGATGCGGTTCACCGCTTCTACGGTATTTTCGTAGCTTCCGAATGCGGTGAGACGGAAGAAATGCTCTCCGTGAGGGCCGAATCCCGAGCCCGGTGTGCCTACGACATTGACTTCGGAAAGCAGACGGTCAAAATACTCCCAGCTGGTGAGTCCGTCCGGCGTCTTCAGCCAGATATAAGGCGCATTGACACCGCCGTAAACGGTGTAGCCCGCATTCTTCAGACCGTCATAGATCGTTCTGGCATTTTTCTGGTAATAGCCGACCTGCTTTCTGATCTGCTCCTGGCCTTCCTTCGTATAGACAGCCGCACCGGCCTTCTGTACGATATACGGCGCACCGTTGAACTTCGTGCCGTGGCGGCGTGCCCAGAGGTCATACATTCTGACGCCGTCGGCATCGACCAGATCCTTCGGTACGACAGTAAAGCCGAGACGGACGCCGGTGAAGCCGGCATTCTTTGAGAAGCTTCTGATCTCAATCGCGCAGGTTCTGGCGCCTTCGCATTCATAAATGGAATGAGGCAGTGCCGGATCCGTGATATACGCTTCATAAGCCGCGTCATAGAGAATCACGGCGCCGACTTTGTTGGCATAGTCAACCCATCCCTGCAGACGGTCTTTTGTAATAGCCGCTCCGGTCGGGTTGTTCGGGAAACAGAGATAGATGATATCCGGTGTTTCCTTCGGGAAATCAGGTGCGAAATTGTTCTCCTCTGTGCAGGGCATATAGATAATGTTCTTATACTGCTGCGTCGCGGGGTCAAACTCACCTGAACGGCCGGCCATGACATTGGAATCGGTATAGACAGGGTATACCGGATCGCATACGGCGACGCGGGCATCCTCTGAAAAAATCTCCTGGATATTGCCGGAATCGCTCTTGGCACCATCTGATACGAAGATCTCATCGGCGGCAACATCGCATCCTCTGCCCTTATATTCACCGGCAATTGCGTTTCTCAGGAAATCATATCCGAGATCCGGTGAATAGCCATGGAACGTTTCCTTGTGTGCCATCTCATCAACGGCACCATGAAGCGCATCGATCACGGCCGGAACCAGCGGCTGCGTGACATCACCGATGCCGAGCCGGATGATTCTGGCATCCGGATGCTCTTCCGTAAATGTCTGTACCTTCTTTGCAATGGTTGAAAACAGATAGCTGCCCTGAAGATTCAGAAAATTTTTATTTGCCTTAAACATGACTTTGCTCCCTGATTATAAATTTTTCTGCTGATACTGAAGAGATGCCCTGATCAAACCCGCAAAAAGAGGATGCGGGCGGTTCGGACGGCTCTTGAATTCCGGATGTGCCTGTGTGCCGATGAAGAACGGATGATCCTCTCTCTTCAGCTCCATCATCTCAACAATATGACCGTCCGGAGAAATGCCGGACAGAACCATGCCGCCGTCCGTCAGTGCCTTGCGGTAATCATTATTGACCTCATAGCGGTGTCTGTGGCGTTCGCTGATCTGCTTCTGACCGTAAAGCTCGAGAGCGATGGTATTGTCCTGCAGCACGCACGGATAGGCGCCGAGCCTGAGCGTACCGCCGATATCCTCCACACCGTTCTGATCCGGAAGAAGGGCGATCACCGGATGCAGGGTGTCCGGTGCCAGCTCGATGGAATTCGCATCATGGAATCCGCATACGTTTCTCGCAAATTCAATGATGCCGACCTGCATGCCCAGACAGATGCCGAGATACGGTACTTTATTGATTCTGGCATAGCGCGCGGCAGAGATCATGCCCTCGACACCTCTCGTGCCGAAACCGCCCGGTACAAGGATGCCATCCATATCCTTCAGCATTTCCTCCGCATTGTCATCGGTCAGCTGTTCCGAGTCAATCCAGTGGATGTCCACATCGGCGCTGTTGCTGATGCCGCCGTGTTTCAGTGCTTCGACCACACTCAGATATGCGTCGTGAAGCGCCGTGTACTTGCCGACGATACCGATATTGACTTTTTTCTCAAGATGCTGGGATCTCTCCACCATGTCGGTCCAGTCGGCAAGATCCGGTTTCGGATCCGGAAGTTTCAGATCTTCCAGCACCACGTCTGCCAGATGCTCCTTTTCCATGGCCAGCGGAACCTCATAGAGGGAACCGCAGTCCAGATTCTGCAGTACGTGACTGCTAGGAACATTGCAGAACAGGGCGATTTTGTCCTTGATGTTCTGTGAGAGCGGCTGCTCGGAACGGCACACCAGAATGTCCGGCATGATACCGATACTCTGCAGGGATTTGACCGACATCTGCGTGGGTTTGGTCTTCAGTTCCTGTGACGTGCGCAGATAGGGAATCAGCGTGACATGGATCATGATGGCATTTTCATGTCCGATGTCATGCTGGAACTGGCGGATGGCCTCCAGGAAAGGCTGGGACTCAATGTCGCCGACGGTTCCGCCGATCTCAATGATGGCGATGGTCTCCTCGTCGATCGTCTTCGGACGGTAAAATCTGCTCTTGATTTCGTTTGTGATATGCGGAATCACCTGTACCGTGCCGCCGCCGTAATCGCCGTGACGTTCTTTCTGGATGACGGTGGAATAGACCTTTCCTGTCGTGACATTGGAATTGTGGTCAAGTGACTCGTCGATAAAACGCTCATAATGACCGAGATCCAGATCCGTCTCTGTTCCGTCGTCTGTGACATAAACCTCGCCGTGCTGGATGGGGTTCATGGTACCGGGGTCTACATTGATATAGGGATCGAATTTCTGCATGGTCACATGATAACCACGTGCCTTCAGAAGACGTCCGAGAGACGCCGCCGTAATTCCCTTGCCCAGACCGGATACAACGCCTCCTGTGACAAATACGTACTTGACTGACATTCCTGTCCTCCTGTTCATGTGTGAGAATTAATGATTATACCTCTTCATGAAACGGAACCGGGTCACAGAACCCGTCCGCATCTCAGTCCCCGAGTTCGTCCCGGATCTCATGATCCGGTACTTCCATCGGATATTCATTATTGAAGCATGCCCTGCAGATCGGAAGATCTCCGACCATATCGGGCAGTTCTCTGATCGGCATATAGCCGAGGGAATCGGCGCCGATTTTCTTCCGGATCTGCTCCACCGACATCTGCGAGGCGATCAGTTGTTTGTTCGACGGTACATCCACGCCGAAGTAGCACGGATGGAGGAACGGCGGTGAACTGATTCTCACATGGACCTCCGTGGCGCCGCAGTGCTTCAGCGTTCTGATCAGATTGGCGATCGTCGTGCCTCTCACAATGGAATCATCCACGAGAACCACTCTTTTGCCCTTTACGACAGAGCCGATGACGGAAAGCTTGATTTTTACACTGGACTCCCGCTCATCCTGGCTCGGCTTGATGAAGGTGCGGCCGACGTAGCTGTTCTTGTGAAAAGCAATGGCATACGGAATACCGGATGCCTCGGAATACCCCTTGGCAGCGGCAAGACCTGAATCCGGTACACCTGCCACAATATCGGCGTCCACAGGATAGCATCTGGCCAGCGAAGCCCCGCCCCTGATTCTTGCATTATACACTTCTACGCCGTCGATGCACGAGTCAAGACGCGCAAAATAAATATATTCGAAAATACAGTGTGCCTGTTTTTCCCGGGGCACCACATCATCGAGGAATTCCGAGCTGATCTCTCCCCGGCTGTTGATGGTCACAACCTCACCGGGTTTCACGTCCCGGATGAAATGAGCGCCGATCGAGTGGAGCGCACAGTCCTCGGACGCGAGCACATAGGCGTTGTCTCTCTGACCGATGCAGAGCGGCCTCAGGCCGTAAGGATCCCGGACACCGATCAGCTTTCTCGGACTCATCAGGACAATGGCGAAGGCGCCCCTGATATGGTCACAGGCTTTCTTGACGGCATCCTCAATGCAGCCGCTGTTCACGCGTTCACGTGCGATACAGTGCGCAATCACCTCCGAATCGATCGAGGTGTGAAAAATCGCCCCGGCATTTTCCATTTCCTCTCTGAGCTGAAGCGCGTTGACCAGATTGCCGTTGTGGGCAAGCGCCAGCGATCCCTTCAGATAATTGAGAACGAGGGGCTGTGCATTATTGATATTCAGAGAACCGGATGTGGAATAACGCACATGACCGATTCCGATGTTGCCGGACAGACTGTCGAACTGTCCTGTATGAAATACCTCCGAGAGAAGTCCGAGGCCCTTGTAAGATTTTACCCTGCCCTTCGGTCCCGAGGTATCGCTCACCGCAATACCGCATGATTCCTGACCTCGGTGCTGAAGCGCCTCCAGTCCGTAATAAATGGAACGGCTCACATCATGGCCGTCCAGATCATACATGCCGAAAACACCGCATTCTTCCTTCAGTCCGGTTTCAAAATCTGTGTTCTCTGTCATTTGTCCTCCCGATTCTGTGAATACGCGCCGCTGACAACAGTTTATTTCTGTTCAGTCATTCCCGGCCACTGTCGCAGGTAAATTCACAGGCGGCGCTCTCCTGCCTGTCCTCAGCGTCTGAACTGTTATGTCCGACTTGTACAGTACTGTATAAGTCCACGCGCCGCTTTGCACTGCGTGCTTTCGCGTCGCTGCAGGTAGTGCCTCACACTGCAGGCTGTGCCACAGTACAGACGTTAACACACGGTTCTGGCCGGTCATATACTTAATAATGAGTATACGCTTCGCTGGTTCTGAATCAAAGCAATATCTCAGCTTCCCGATGCGTTTCCTGAGACATTTCCGCCGACGCTCTCCGTCTGACTTTTGTTTTCCGATACATCGGACACGGCGTCATTGAGTACGTCCTTCAGTGACTTATCTTTCGCGAAGGTGTTCTGACTGTAAAGGAAAAGCACATCCGTGATTCCTCCCGTCGACATCAGCGAAGCGGCATTGTCATAATAATATCTGGGATCGATCATGTAAATATTGTCGAAATATGAGAGCAGAAACGGGACGAAACTGTTCGCATAGGAATCCTTGAAGATCAGAAGGTTTCTGTCCGTGCGGTTCGCCGTGTGAATTTCGACCAGCGGATGATTTCCACCCAGAAATACCTGATACTGATCCTTTTCTTCCAGCTTGCTGCTGTCATATACGGAAGTCGTTGTCTGTTTCAGATCCGGTATATAAACGTAATATTCCGGTGCTGTTCCCGCGGGCTCAAACACATGAATTTCATCTCTGTGGCCATAACTCCCGCTCTGGGAAGCAAGTGTACCGGCAAAATCCGTTGATACGACATGGTCCGTATAAGATCCGCTGTCGTCCGTGATCCCGAGCGCTTCCTCTGATGACCGGAAGGCGTACCATGCGCCCAGCGTGGTCCAGTGATGATCGGTCTTGTAATAGATGTATTCCCCGCTGTGTTCACGAAGCGTATCTCCTGCTTTGATCACTGAATATCCGCAGGAAGCGAATTGCTCCTCCTCTGTAAGGATGTCGTCATACTGATCCCTGACCGGTGCGTATGCCGGCAGAAGTTCGCTTTCGGCTGCCGCAGCGCACGGAACGATCATCACATCCATGGATACCCCGGGGTAGGCATTCTTAAAAGCTTTCATCGCATTTTCTGATTCGGAAACAGCCGTTTCATCCGGCTTTTCGGGTCGTGCCAGCAGGGTCCCGTGCTTTCCGAAATATACATCGCCGGATTCCTTCTGTCCGGATGCCGCCTTCAGCGCATGATTCATCGAGACCCAGGTATCACGCAGGACAAACTGATCATTCAGATACGAAGTGAGCGACTGAGTGAACTCACCGCTGATCACAGAGGCCGCAGTAAAATGAGGTCTCTGCTCAAGATTTCTGTTTTCATTGGAAGAAAACGTCCTGTCCGGCGTGACCAGATTCAGTAATATCAGCAGTATCACAATGATGGCTGTGATCTTCGTGATTTTTCCGGCCAGACGGTTTCTCAGGTTCGGTTTTCTCCGCCCGGTTCTTTTTACCGCTCTGTTTTCCGGGCTGTTATTTTCTGCCATAACTTCTCTCCTGTGACGCTGCACCTGTCAGAACCTGAAATACAGAAATGATGTATACGTGTTTGAAACAATGGCTGCAATGCTGAAGATGAAAAGCACGGCATAACCGATGGAGGCAATGAGAACACTGTTTCTGTTTCTGACCGATATGCTGTCGATGAATTCACCCGGTACCGGGCTGCAGAAGATTACGGCAATCAGGAGAAGCACCAGATTGCTGTACAGATAATAGGTCGTTGCCCCGTTCCAGAAGCCGGCATGCGCCGACCCGAACATATTGCCGATCCAGCCGAAGGCCGATCCGATCGACGGGGAAAAGAAGAAAATCCATCCGAAGCAGGCGATCAGATCCGTCAGGGCGATCCGCACATAACGGGGAATGGTGTCGAAGATTTTTCTGATGGCGAATCTGTCAAGCAGCACCCATGCGCCGTGATAGATGCCCCAGAAAATAAAATTCCATCCCGCGCCGTGCCAGAAACCTGTCAGGATCCAGACCGTCATCAGGTTGACGGCAAGACGCTTCGTACTGCAGCGGTTTCCACCCATCGGAATATAGACGTAATCCCTGAACCAGTGTCCGAGAGAGATATGCCACCGTCTCCAGAAATCCGTGACACCGTCTGATATGTAGGGATGATCAAAGTTCTTATCGATGCTGAATCCGAACATCTTCGCGATGCCGATGGCCATATCCGAATAGCCGGAAAAATCATAGAAAAGCTGAAGACTGTAAAAAATCATGCCGAGCCAGGCCGTCGCAGACGCGAGACTGCCGGAATTCCTCAGCGAGGCAAAAGAACTGCCCAGCGGATCGGCGATCAGCACCTTCTTGAACAGTCCGATCAGAAAAAGCTTTACGCCGGAACGGAAGGCGGATGCCTTCACCGGATGATGCTCAAGCTGACCGACAATATCTCTGTACTCCACCACCGGTCCCGAAATAATCTTCGGGAACAGTGACACATAGAGCATATAGGGCACAGGTCGTCTCTCTGCTTCTGCTTTCCCGTAATAAACGTCAGACACATAGGAAAGGACAGTGAATGTGAAGAAGGAGATGCCGAGCGGGAGCTCCCTTTCAGCCGTCTGTACGCCGAAGATGCCGGCGAAAAATCCGGCATATTTGTAAAATCCCAGAAGTGCGAGGTCTGCCACGACCGAGGTGATCAGTGCCGTCCTGGCGGTCTGCCTGTTCCCATGGTCAAGCAGGGACTGAATTTCCAGTGCCGCGAAATAATTGAAGGCCATGGAAAAAATCAGAAGCAGCAGCCCGGAGACGCTGTCCCACGCATAAAAAAGAAGGCTCAGTATAACGAGAACGATATTCTTTGCGCGTTCCGGTACCAGCCGGAAGATCAGAAGCGCGGCCGGAAAAAATACAAATAAAAACGGAATCGTATTGAACGACATACTCTGGCCCCCTCAAGTCTCAGTATGCTGTCAGAAACGCCTGATGAACACGGTCAGGATCATCGGCAGAGCAGAAAAAAGCATAGTTTCCGCGGAGGTCGGTCACGCTGTTTTCAAGCATGGCCGTCTGTTCGGCACCATACCCTCTGAAACTCTGAAGCAGCGTATCCTTTCTTGCGCTGATGGCCTGCTCAAGTGCTTTCATCTGACCGCCGTCTCTCAGTTTTACCACCAGGAGTTCCTCCGACTTCATGTTCGTCTTCGGATACCACAGCAGAACACCGTCATATTCATCGGGGTCAATACCGTAGAGCCGCCGGATCATCTGACTGTCCGCTTCAAGCATGTTCGTCGTATCCGCAGCAGCCATGACGGCTTCCTTCATATCGTCAAACGATGTGCTGCTCATCTTCGTACCGGCCGAGTGCACCGCGATAAGCACGACAGCCAGAATGGCGACAGCCCATTTGGCGGCGGCATACACCCGGGCCCGCCCATTCAGACTGATGCTCATAAATCCTTCCTTTCCTGATTCGGTCATAACGAATCGCAGCCTCTCTGAAAGCGCTGCAAACGCAGCCTCTCTGAAAGCTCTGCAAACGCGGCCTCGATGTAAGCGCGGCAGTTACTCTCCTGAGGATTCCGTGCTGACTGACTCAGTACTCTCCTGCGTTTCGCTGTCAGATGAACTGCCGGTGCTGTCTTTCGCTCCGTAATCGTCATAGGTTGCGGCGATCATGGCAGCACCCCAGTACGGATAAAAAGCCTTCTGCATATGAATGCCGTCAGGATCATACAGATCCGTGTGAGCGGCAACCAGATCAGAGATATCGACAAATCCATAGCCGTTCTTCTCTGCCATCTTCTTCACGGCATCGCTGTATTCCGGAATGTCTGCCCACTTGTCTTCTCTTTCGTTAATGGCCTCTTCTGTTGCAGGAATGACAGAGCAGATATAGAACTTTGAATCGGGAAGAGCAGACGACATTCTGCCGAGTATTTCCGCATACTCAGAGGCGTATTCCTCCGGTGTGTTCCAGTATCCGATGCTCACATCATTCAGTCCGTAGGCCAGAAAGATATATTCCGGGGCGAGCGCCTGAAGTTCTTCCGTGTGTTCCTCGATGTTCCTTATGGTATTACCGCCGTCTGCCATGACATGATCCTGCGGCAGAAATTCAAAGGTTGAAAAGCCTACAGCCCGGGAGTCACCGAGGATCGCATAGCTGGTAAAATAAGACCAGACGCTGTCGGGATCAGCGGAAAGCGTCTTTATGATCTCTTCCTTCTGCTCCTGCCTTTTCTGTTCCTCCACGGCACGGATATCTGACCTGACTTTGTCGGCACTGACACTCCCGACGGATTTCAGATAAGACACGCCTTCTGCCACGGCTTCCTTCTGAACGGCGCGGTGTCTGGCATTCCTGAAAATTGCTGCAGCGGCGATTGCAAAAATAATCGCCGCAGCAGCAATCAGAATAATCCTGTATTTTCTATCACTGGATCGATTTTTCATTATTTCTGTGAGGCAAGTACCTGACGGTTCTTGACAAAATAATCAATCAGAGACACCACGGTAAGGATGGTCGCAATGGCGATCATGATATTATCGAAGATTTCCCATCCCGGGATATTGAGCAGCAGAACAACGATCATGATATCCTGAGATACCGTCTTTGCCTTGCCCCAGTAGCTGGCTGCAATGACAAGACCGTTGTCGGCGGCGATCAGACGGAAGCCGCTGATGGCGAACTCACGTGCCACGATGATGATCACCACCCATGCCGGGATCAGTCCTTTGTCAATCAGGCAGATGATGGCGGAGCAGACAAGAAGCTTGTCCGCCAGCGGATCCATGAACTTTCCGAAGTCCGTGATCATATGGTACTTTCTTGCGATGTAACCGTCGGCCGTATCCGTGAGACTCGCCACGATAAAGACCACAAGGGCGAGAATGTTGTACCATGAAAACGGAAGATACATACAGATTACGAAAACCGGTACCAGAATCATTCTGAGACATGTCAGCTTATTCGGCAGATTCATCTTTGACCAGACCTCCTGTCAGATCGTATTCCATGGATCCGGTCACCTGCACGCTGACCAGATCACCCGTGTTCAGTTCCTCATCCGAGCTGACGAAGATCAGCCCGTCGATATCAGGCGCATCCGCGTATGTTCTTCCCACATAGACATCGTCCGCGCTCATATATCCTTCAATAAATACCTGCACTGTTTTTCCGATCAGGGATTCACCGCGCTTTGTGGAGATCTCCTGCTGCAGTGTCATCAGCTCATCCCGGCGGTTAAGCTTTGTCTCCTCATCTATCTGATCCTCCATCACGGAAGCCGGCGTTCCCTCTTCCCGGGAATAGGTGAAGACACCCAGCCGGTCGAACTTCATCCTGCGGACAAAATCGACGAGATGCCTGTGCTGTTCCTCCGTCTCTCCGGGAAAGCCTGTGATCAGCGTTGTCCGGAGTGCGATGTCGGGAATTTCCTTCCTGAGACCGGTGATGATTCTTTCCAGATCCGCCTCCGTCGTGTGCCGGCCCATGCGCTTCAGCACATCATCATCGGCATGCTGCACCGGCATATCCAGATAGTGGCAGATTTTCGGCTCGGTCCGCATGGTTTCCACAAGCTCCGGATAGATCTCCTCCGGGTAGCAGTACAGAAGCCGGATCCATTCGATGCCTTCAATGCGGCAGAGCTTTCTGAGAAGCACGTGAAGTGATTTCCTGCCATACAGGTCAGTTCCGTAAAGCGTTGTCTCCTGCGCCACCAGGATCAGTTCTTTCACCCCATCCCCGGCGAGGGCTTTCGCTTCCCGCACAAGCTTCTCCATCGGTACACTTCGGTAGCTGCCGCGCATGGCCGGAATCGCACAGTACGTGCAGTGCTTGTCGCAGCCGTCTGCGATCTTCAGATATTCATAGAAACCGCCGGTTGTCAGAACCCGCGTACCGGGGATATCGTCATCCGGTTCCGGGCCTTCCGCCGCCGGTTCTTCATCAGCGCTGCCGGCTGCATCGGATGAACCGCCCCGTGAAGCTGCTGCGAGAGGATCAAGGTAAATGCCTCTTTCACCCTTTTCCGCCCTGTCAAGCGCTTCTTCGATATGGTCAAGACTTGCTGTTCCGATGATCGCATCGACCTCGGGAATCTCATCCAGGACCTCTTCTCTGTAACGCTCGGCCATGCAGCCTGCCACGATCAGCGCCCGGCACCTGCCTTCGGTCCGGTTGTGTGCGAGGTCCAGAATCGTCTGAATACTCTCTTCCTTCGCCGACTCAATGAAACAGCAGGTATTGACGATAATGATATCTGCCTCCTGCTCATCATCGGTCATTTCGTAGCCACGCCCTGCAAGCCTGCCGAGCATATGTTCCGAATCGACCAGATTTTTATCGCAGCCCAGAGAAACAAATAATATTTTCTGATGAGAATCCATCAGCTGTTTTCCTCATTTTCCTCGCGCGGAGGTATGGTTACCTTGCCGGAATACAGCTCGTCAACCGCGATGCTGAGCGGCTTCTTCGGCTTACCGTTGTCATAGGTGTCCTTTACTCTCGGCGCATCGCCGTCAATAATCTGACGTGCTCTTTTGGCCGTCGCCAGTACAACGGAATAGCGGCTGGTTACCAGAGGTGCTTCCTCCGGATCCTGGCCCTTGTTGATTTCCTCGATCATTTCCACATAAGAAGGATGAATCATGCTTTTTTACTCCTTTTTCATTGCTGTCAGTGATTGATCTGTACTTATCCTGTTCTCAGAACCGGATAACAGTATCAGTTTTCTTTATCAGTTGCAAGCGCTTCATTTAAGAGAAACAAGCTCCTGCCTGATCTCATGAATCAGTTCTTTTCTGTGAGAGCTCAGACAGTGCTGACTTCTGATCAGCTGGTGCAGGTCTTCCACGCAGGTATCCAGATCATCATTGACCAGGATATAATCATACCGGTCCATGCCCCGGGCTTCTTCCGCAGCTCTCTTCATTCTGGCGCTGATGACTTCCTCCGTCTCCGTACCTCTGCCGGTGAGACGCCTTTTCAGCTCTTCCGCAGAAGGCGGTGTCAGAAAGATCAGAACGGCATCCGGACGCTTCTCCTTCACCCTGAGCGCACCCTGGATTTCAATCTCCAGGATGACATCCTTACCGGCCGAAAGCTGTTCATCCACATAGGCCGCCGGTGTTCCGTAGGCGTGGTCCACATACCTTGCATGTTCGAGCAGCTCTCCCCGCTCAACCATGGCATTGAATTCTTCTTCTGTTTTGAAGAAATAATTCACGCCTTCTTTTTCCCCCGGTCTCGGCTTTCTGGTTGTCGCCGAAACTGAAAGAGCATACTGATCATAGCGGTTCATCAGTTCACGGATGACCGTGCCTTTTCCCGCTCCTGAAAATCCTGAAAGGATTACCAGAAGACCTCTGTCTTTCTTCTGATCAGTCATTCTCAGCCTCCTCTTCTGTTCTTCCCTGCGGATCATTGAATCTCTTCATGATGGTGTCTGTCTGCAGAGCGGACAGAACAAGCCTCCCGTCCGTCATGACGAGGACGGACTTTGTTTTTCTGCCCTGTGTGGCATCGATCAGCATATCCCTTTCACGGGCACTGCTCACCATTCTTCTGACGGGCGCCGCATCGGGATTGACCGCCGCAAGCACCCGGTCGGTGTTCACCGCGTTTCCGAATCCGATATTCATCAGTCTTGACATAGATGATTACTCCACGTTCTGGACCTGCTCGCGGATTTTTTCAATTTCCGTTTTCAGGTCGACGCCGAGACCGGAAATCTCAAGATCATTGGCCTTGGACAGAATCGTATTGGCCTCCCGGTTCATTTCCTGTGCGAGGAAATCAAGCTTCCGCCCGATATTAAATCCCTTCGCCAGCGTATCTTTCATGCTCTGAATATGGCTCTTCAGCCGTACCGTTTCTTCGTCCGTGCAGATTTTGTCGGCAAAAATCACCACCTCGGCGGCAATCCGGCTCTCATCCACCTGCGCATCGCCGAGAAGTTCCTTTGTCTTCTCCTCCAGACGGCTCCGGTAGTCCTCCATAATCTCCGGCTCGCGTCGGATAATCTGGTCGACATTCTTCTCCATATGATCAAGTTTCAGGAGAAGATCACGGCGGAGATTTTCGCCCTCCGTGTTCCTTGACTGCATGAAATTCTCTGCCGCCTCGGTCAGAACCGGCTCGAGTTCCTTCCAGAGCGCATCCTCATCCGTCTGTTCCTCGGTGGTTTCCACGACATCCGGAAAGGAAAGCAGCTTCGATGCCGTGAGATCATTGCTGATACCGAATTCCTTTTCTATACGGTCCGCATAGGCCATATACTCGCGGGCAAGCTGTGCGTTGAAATGAACATTTACCTCACTGTCCGAATAGTCCTCGTAGGTGATATATACATCAAGTTTGCCGCGCTGCGCGTAATTCTTCAGCGTGTTTCTGATGTTCGATTCCAGAACGCTGAATTTCTTCGGCGAGCGGATCGTGAATTCCAGGTAGCGATGATTGACCGATTTGATTTCGACGGCGAGTTTCTTCTTCTCATCATGCACTTCAGCCCTGCCGAATCCGGTCATACTGTAAACTTTTTCTGACATGTCTGTTCCCCATCTGTCTAAAATACACAACACAGATTCAATTATATGACGACTTCCATGAAGAGTCAAACCATTAACGGCGATGACAAATAATTCTTTCTTATGTATAATAAGGCGAACGGAGGATTACAGATGGCATTTGACGGAATCACGGTTTCCGCCCTGCGGGATGAGTTTGAACGCACACTCTCAGGCGGACACCTGGCAAAAATCATCCAGCCCGAACCGAATGAGCTGGTGCTTACGATTAAGAATAACGCGAAATCATGGCGCGTCCTGCTTTCAGCCGACGCCTCGCTGCCGCTGGCCTGCATGATCACGGATCAGCGTACCGCCCCGATGACAGCGCCGAACTTCTGCATGCTGCTCCGCAAGCATCTTGCCGGCGGCAGGCTCGACCGCGTGACGCAGCCCTCCCTCGAGCGCGTGCTGATCTTTCACTTCACGCACCGGGACGAACTCGGAGACAGCCGGGAATGGCATCTCATCATAGAACTGATGGGCAAACACAGTAATATCATTCTTGTGGATAGCAGCGGCCGCATCGTTGACGCGATCAAGAGAATCTCCTTTAACGTGAGTTCGGTCAGGGAAGTTCTTCCCGGCAGGGAATACTTCATCCCGGAGACGCAGCACAAGGAAGATCCCCTGGCAGCGGACGAACCGTCCTTTATCCGGACGGTGGCGGAAGGCGACCGCCCGTTATATAAATCCATATACGGAAGCTATACCGGCATTTCTCCGGTCATGGCAGAAGAGCTCTGTTACCGGGCAGGCCTGGATCCGGACAGCGCCTGCTCTTCTCTCACAGAGCCGGAGAAAATGCATCTGGCTCATGTCTTCCGTATCATGACGGATGACGTAAAAGAAGGCACCTTTCATCCGACAATGTACCTGAAGAACGGCGAACCGTTTGAATTTTCATGTCTGGAGCTGACGGAGTTCGGAAATCTTCCGAAGAAGACCTTTGACTCGGTTTCGGCACTTCTGACGGCTTTTTATGCGGAAAAGGAAATCCGTACGAGGATCCGCCAGCGCTCCGCCGACCTCCGGAAAATCGTCAGTACGGCTCTCGAGCGCGACGCCCGTACCCTGAATCTGCAGGAAAAGCAGATGCATGACACAGAGAAGCGCGATAAATACCGGGTATACGGAGAACTTCTGAACACGTACGGCTACAGTCTGGAGAGCGGTGCCAGGGAACTGGAAGCTGTCAATTACTATACCGGAGAGACAGTCCGGGTACCGCTTGACCCGCTTCTGTCTCCGGGGGAGAACGCGAAGAAATACTTTGCGCGCTACACCAAGCTGAAACGGACGGCCGAAGCACTGAAGGAAAGAATTGCTTCAACGAAGGATGAGCTGTCGCATCTGGACAGCATATCGGAATCACTCGACACCGCGCGTGACGAGGCCGACCTGGATGAGATACGGGACGAGCTTGCCGAATACGGCTTCATAAAGAAAAAGAATCAGAACGGCAGAAAAAGATCGCAGAAGGCAAAGCCGCTCCACTTCCTCTCCTCTGACGGCTTTGACATCTATGTCGGAAAGAACAATTATCAGAACGAGGAGATCACATTCAGAATCGGGCGGCCGGATGACTGGTGGTTCCACGCCAATGATATTCCGGGATCCCACGTCATCGTACGCGGCGAAGGGAAAGAGCTGCCTGACCGGACCTTTGAGGAAGCCGGAAGGCTCGCCGCACATTTTTCCAGAGCGGGCACTTCGCCGAAAGTGGAGGTCGATTACACGCTCCGGAGAAATCTTCACAAGCCGACAGGAGGCCGGCCCGGATTTGTACTGTACTATACCAATTATTCCATGATGGCCTCGACGGATATTTCGGATATCAGAGAGGTGTGATTTACAGGAATCATAATCGTTCATGCATGCTTCGCGTGCAACACAGCACCTATAAGACTGCGCGCCGTTTCGCATTTCGCGTCGCCGCAGGGATTGAGCATCCCGGGGAGGGATGAACGGAAGGCAAGGGGTTTCAATGACAGAAAACAGCAGACATCATTCTGGACAGGTGCAGAGACGGAAAAATAAAAGGCCGCAGCAGAACGGTCAGGAGTTTGTCCGCCGCAAAATGAAACAGCGCTGGGAGGCGGATCCCTCGGTCGGTCTGACGCCGGAACAGGTGGCAAAGTACCGGGCCTGCGGCTGGACCAACCGTTCCGTCGAACCGCCGTCAAAAACGACAAAGGATATCATACGCGAGAACACGCTGACTTACTTCAACGGCATCTTTCTGCTTCTCGCGATCCTGCTCTTCATGGTCGGCGCCTACAATGACATGACCTTTATCCCGGTCATCGTCGCCAACGCACTGATCGGTATCGTCCAGGAGATCTCGGCCAAGAAGACGCTGGACAAACTGAATATGCTGAATGCGCCGAAGGCAAAGGTAGTCCGCGGCGGAAAAATCAGGACCATTGCCGCGGTCAGTCTGGTTCTCGACGATATCGTGATTTTTGAAGCCGGCAATCAGATCCCGGCCGATGCCGTCGTCGTGGAGGGCTCCGTCAAGGCAAACGAGGCGCTCCTCACGGGTGAATCAGACGAAATCGTCAAAAATCCCGGCGATTCTCTCATGTCAGGATCGTTTATCGTTTCCGGTTCCTGCCGGGCGAGACTGGTCAGCGTCGGTCCGGATTCCTATATCAACAAACTGACGCTGCAGGCCAAATCAGTGAACAGTTCGGGCGAAGAGTCCGAGATGATCCAGGCCATCAACAAAATTATCCTGGTCGCAGGTATCGCGATCATTCCGATCGGCATCCTGCTCTTCTATCAGGGCGTCTGGGTACAGCAGAATTCCATCACCGAGGCTGTCCGCTCCATGGTCGCCGCGGTCGTCGGCATGATCCCGGAAGGCCTCTATCTGCTTTCCAGTGTCACGCTGGCTGTGAGCACGGCAAAGCTTGCCTACAAAAAAGTCCTTGTGCACGACATGAAATGCATCGAGACGCTGGCCCGCGTCGATGTGCTGCTCACGGATAAAACCGGTACCATCACGGAAAATAAAATGTATGTCAATGATGTGATCGCTCTTCCTCCGTATGAGCAGGACGAAAGTCTGCCGCCGCTGGAGACGCTTCTCGGCGATTTCATGGCTGCCGAAGAGGCGGACAACATCACCATGTCAGCGCTGAAGGAGTATTTTAATCAGGGCGACCCGGCGGCTGCACTCTCCCATACCGGATTTTCTTCGCAGTACAAATATTCTTCTGTCACGCTGTCAACCGGCTCCTATGTCCTCGGCGCACCTGAGTTTCTTCTGAAGGACGACTATGACACATACAGAGACAAAATCGACGAGCAGGGCAGAAAAGGATTCCGTGTACTGGTCTTTGGCCGCTATGCCGGTAAGGCAGACGGAAACGAGCTGACGGAGAAGGTATCTCCCTTCTGTCTTGTCGTCATGGGCAACAGAATCCGCAAGGATGCCAGTAAAACCTTCCGGTATTTCGACAGGCAGGGCGTAACCGTCAAGGTTATCTCGGGAGATAACCCGGTCACGGTATCTGAGGTCGCGAGGCAGGCCGGCATCGCCAACCCGGATCTTTATATTGACTGTTCCACCCTGAAAACAAAAGAGGAAATCTACGACGCCGTCCGAAAATACACGGTGTTCGGCCGTGTTTCACCCGATCAGAAACGCCAGTTTGTCAAGGCACTGCAGGCGCAGGGCCACAAGGTGGCCATGACCGGAGACGGTGTCAACGACGTGCTTGCACTGAAGGATGCGGACTGCTCCATCGCCATGGCCGCCGGCTCGGACGCCGCAGCGCAGGCTTCACAGCTTGTGCTTCTGGACAATGATTTTTCGCATATGCCCGAGGTCGTTCAGGAAGGCCGCCAGGTCGTCAACAACATGGAACGTTCGGGAAGCCTGTTCCTCGTCAAGAACATCTTCTCGCTGCTGCTTTCTCTGTTTACACTTTTTGCGGGACTCTCCTACCCGCTTCGTTCATCGCAGATTTCACTTATCAGTGCGTTTACGATCGGTGTGCCCGGCTTCTTCATGTCGCAGCTGCCGAACACGAACAGGATCAGCGGAAATTTCCTTGGCAATATCATAAGAAAGGCACTGCCTGCCGCGATCACCAACTTTATTGTCATCGCCTCGCTTGTCATGTACGGCGAGGTCTTCGACGTAAGTTCGATCGATATCTCCACCGCTTCGGCGATCCTGATGGCGATTGTCGGTTTCATGATTCTGTACCATATTGTGAAACCGATGGACAAGTTCCGCTGGGCGATCCTGTGGGGCTGTGTCGGCGCCATGATCTTCTGTCTGATCTTCATGCATGGTTTCTTCGGAATCACCGGCATGTCAATGAGATGCATCATGCTGTTCGTTGTCTTCTCCGTCACGACGGAGCCGATTCTGAGATATCTCATCCGGCTTCAGGGCTCCATCGAATATCTCTGGGGAAGATTCCGTTCCCGTCACGAAAACACCTGATGTATACGTCCGCCATTCCCGATCACTTCCCGTGACCGGATGTGGCTCTCTGTTCGCACAAAACAGGAGCGCCGGCAGAAATTCATCTGCCGGCGCTCCTTTTGTGCTCTGATATAAGTTCTTCGAATCGCAGCCGGGCTCCTGCACATTTCGCGTGTGATAAGCCTCTCTGCGATTTCAGAGACAACGGTCAGGCGGGATATGACTTTGTTTCTTTGTCGCCCTTTGTGGCATCAATGCCCGTCTCCTGTGCGTCTCTGTACTTGAAATACTCCATAGCTACCTGCGGGAACAGAGCATAGCTCAGCGTATCCTCATCCTGTTTCTTGTAAGGAGCCACTTCCTTCTCGAACTTCGGAAGACCCGGTTTCAGGTCGTCCGCCGGACGATATGTGATCGGCTTCTCATCTCCGAGAGCCTTCTTCTGAAGCTCCGGATTGACAGGATCTGTGGTTTTGCCGTACTTGCCGGCGAGCACATCCTTCGTCTGCTGCGTGATCATCTTGTAGCGCTCGCCCATAACGACATTGAATACCGCCTGGGTGCCGACGATCTGGGAAGAAGGTGTAACGAGCGGAGGATTTCCGAGATCCTTGCGGACGTTCGGTACTTCCTCAAGCACTTCGTAGAATTTGTCTTCCGCATGCTGCTGTTTCAGCTGGCTTGTCAGGTTGGAAAGCATGCCGCCCGGTACCTGATATACCAGTGTCTTGATGTTGACGCCGAGGTTCTTCGGGTTCATCAGACCGTTGTCGAGGCATTCGTCTCTGTACGGACGGAAATAATCCGCGATCTCCTCAAGAAGCTTCATATCAAATCCGGTGTCATAAGGCGTTCCCTGGAAGGTCTTTACCATAACCTCAGTTGCCGGCTGGGAAGTACCCATGGCGAACGGACTCATGGCCGTATCGATGATATCCACTCCTGCCTCAACAGCCTTCATGTAAGTCATGGATGCCACACCGGAAGTGTAATGCGTGTGCAGCTCAATCGGCAGATCCGTAACTTCCTTCAGCGCTCCGATCAGCTTCGGTGCTTCATACGGAAGAAGAAGTCCGGCCATATCCTTGATGCAGATGGAATCAGCGCCCATCTCCTCAATGCCCTTTGCCTTTTCCTTCCAGTAATCCAGCGTATAGGAATCTCCGAGGGTGTAGGAAAGTGCTACCTGAGCATGGCCGCCTTCCTTCTTGGTTGCCTTTACTGCAGTCTCCAGATTGCGGAGATCGTTCATGCAGTCGAAGATACGGATGATATCAATACCATTGGCGATGGATTTCTGTACGAAATACTCAACCACATCGTCCGGATACGGGTTATATCCAAGGATGTTCTGACCACGGAAAAGCATCTGCAGTTTCGTGTGTTTGAATCCTGCGCGGAGCTTTCTCAGTCTGTCCCACGGATCCTCATGAAGGAAACGAAGGCAGGCATCAAAAGTAGCACCGCCCCAGCACTCTACGGCGTTATAGCCGACCTGGTCCATTTTATCAACAATCGGAAGCATTTCTTCGGTAGGCATGCGGGTCGCGATCAGCGACTGATGCGCATCACGGAGAATGGTCTCTGTGATTTTTACCGGCTTCTTTTCAACTTCAGCCATTTCTGTCCTCCTAATCATGATTCAGTAAACATCTGTATCATACAAGATGCCACAGTACTGCATTAAGCCAGCTGCTTTGCTGCTTCGCAGCTCTCGCAGCTGTCACAGTACTGTATAAGTCAACGTTGCGGTTTATGAGATACCGTAAACCGCCATGAATGTACCGGCTGCCACTGCGGTTCCGATAACGCCGGCCACGTTCGGGCCCATGGCGTGCATCAGAAGGAAGTTGGTCGGATCCGCTTCGGCGCCGACCTTCTGAGATACACGGGCAGCCATGGGAACAGCGGATACACCTGCCGAACCGATCAGCGGATTGATCTTGCCATGCGACAGTACACACATCAGCTTACCCAGCAGCACACCTCCGGCCGTACCGAAGACGAACGCTACCAGACCAAGGATGACGATCTTGATCGTATCGGCATTCAGGAAAGCCTCTGCTGAAGTGGTAGCACCTACAGAAGTGCCGAGCAGGATAACGACGATATACATCATGGCGTTGGATGCGGTCTCCTGCAGCTGTTTAACAACACCGCACTCACGGAACAGGTTGCCCAGCATCAGCATGCCGACAAGCGGTGCTGTTGTCGGGAGGATCAGGCAGACCACGATCGTAATAACAATCGGGAACAGAATTTTCTCAAGCCTGGAAACAGGACGAAGCTGATCCATCTTGATCTTGCGTTCCTTTTCTGTTGTGAGGGCCTTCATAACCGGCGGCTGAATGATCGGAACAAGGGACATATAGGAATATGCCGCCACGGCGATCGGTCCCATCAGTGCCGTCTGTCCGAGTTTTCCGGCAAGGAAAATGGAGGTAGGTCCGTCGGCACCACCGATAATGGAGATGGCTGCGGCAGCCTTGCCGTTGAAGCCGAAACCGATGGCAAGGAAATAAGCGACGTAGATACCAAGCTGAGAGGCAGCACCCATCAGGAAGGAGATCGGGTTGGCGATCAGCGGTCCGAAGTCTGTCATGGCACCGACGCCCATGAAGATCAGCGACGGGAGAATCGACCAGCCGTCCAGCTGGAAGAAGTACCACAGAAGTCCGCCTGCATGTGAAATACCGGCTGCGTCCACCGTCGGTGCTGCCATGATATCCGGATAAATATTTACCAGGATCATACCGAAGGCGATCGGTACGAGCAGCAGCGGTTCAAAATCATGGGCAATAGCCAGATAAAGGAACAGACAGCCGATCGCAATCATGAGGACATTGCCCCATGTCATGTGAAAAAAGGCCATCTGGTGAACCAGATTGTTTAAGGTTTCTAGTATCATTTCTTATCCTCCGAAGCGATAAAAAAGTCAGATCAGTTCATCGTTGCCAGCAGATCGCCGTTCTCTACGGCTGCACCAACGGAAACTTCTACAGAAGCAACGGTGCCATCCTTCGGTGCTACAACAGGGATCTCCATCTTCATGGCTTCGAGAGTAACGATAGGATCACCGGCCTTGACACTTGTTCCGGCAGGCGCATCGATCTTGACGATCTTGCCCGGTACGGATGCGGTCACAGGTGTGCCGCCCTGAGCGCCTGAAGCAGCCGGCGCTGCTGCCGGTGCCGGTGCCGCCGGTGCTGCTGCAGGTGCTGCAGCCGGTGCCGGTGCCGCCTTCTGAACAACACCGCTGGTTGTTCCCTCTTCTACGGTTACCTGATATACATTGCCATTAACTGTAACGGTATAATTCTTCATTTGAATGTTCCTCCTGGAATATTTTCAGAATGTTTTCAGACACGCGTCCATTTGCGGCCTGTCTTCTTCACAGAACGCACTACATAACCTTCAGCAGACGGTGCTTCCTCGGAAGCCGCTGCAATCGCCGCCGCAATCGCCGCTGCGATTTCTTCCTCCGTGTGATCCTGCACAGCTGCTTTTGCCGGTGCAGCAGCCTTTGCAGGTGCGGCCTTTACCGGTGCGGGAGCTTCTGCCTTCTTCTTATCTCCGTTCGGCATGAACCCGAACAGGGAGATGATGATGATCAGGATAGCCAGAACAGCAAATACGGTAAGGAGACCTACAACCATATTCATGCCGGCCTGTCCCATCTTCTCACCGAGTGAATAATTGATATTCAGCGTGTAGTTGCTGATCTTGTGATTTGCGTCATAATTGATCACTGCCTCAGCTGTATAGTTCTCGAACTTCGGATAAAGCGTAATGGTCAGTTCGTCCGGATCCGAATCATCGACCTCCGTCTTCTTGCTGTCATCAAAGCCGAGAAACTTTCCTGTCGTATCGCGGTCTGTCTTCCAGGATGTCCAGAACACTTCATAGAAGCCGCCCTTGTCATCCGCCTGCAGCTGAAGGGTGTTATCATCCTCCGCATACAGTCTGGCCATCAGATTCTCCGCTGTCTCGCCATACAGGATATCCATCTTGTAACCGGTGAAATATCCGTCTGCATCCATTGTCATCTCTACATCAGCATCAAAATTCTCAAAGCTGATGACGGCCTGGAAAGTGTTGTCCGGTGTCTGGGTAAGCTGATCCAGAGATACATAATCGCCGACAATCTTCCGGTTTGTAATCCAGGAGGTATAGAATTCCTGGCCGAATTCCCCGCTGTCCTTCATCTGCTCCAGTTCATAGTCTGACTGGCCGTACAGCTGCTCAAAATACGGAGCGGCATTGGAAAGCTCATCATCTGAGGCAGACACACTGCCGTCATCCGCCGCATAAGCAGGTACCGCGCTGAACATAAACGCGATCGAGCAGAGCATGGCAAGGAAGACTGAAATTTTTGTTTTCAACTTCTTCATACTGATTTTTGCTCCTTATGTTCAGACTGTGCCGTGTTTTTTATCCGGAAGGTATTCCTTCTTCGTGAAAAGCATCTCAAAAGCGCCGATGAGATATTTTCTCGTCTCAGCGGGATCGATCACAGCATCCACATATCCTCTGGCTGCAGCAGAATCGGTGCTGTTCTGCAGTCTGTCGTACTCTTCAGCCGTCTTTTCAACAGCCTCAGCGCCTTCGCCGTCGCTTATGATCTTCGCAGCAGCCTTTGCGTCCATCATGCCGATCTTCGCGCCCTTCCATGCATATACCAGATCAGCACCCAGAGAACGGCTGTTCATGGTAAGCGATGCACTTCCGAAAGCCTCTCCTGTAATGACATTCACCTTCGGTGTCGTCGCAGAAGCAAAAGCATAGGTCAGTTTGCCGAGAGCATCCGGAAGACGTTTCTCGCTGCACTTGCATGCCTTGAAGCCCGTGACATTCGTAAAGGTGACCACAGGAATGGAGAAGGCGTCACAGAAGCTGACGAATTCAGCGGCCTTCTTTGCGCCTCTTGCGCTGATGACCTTTCCGAACTCTTCCTTGCTGCCGTCTTCAGCGTATCTGGCGGAACGGTTGGCAACAGCACCTACCGTGTATCCGTTCAGGCGGATAAACGCCGTCACCATATCCTCGCCGTAATACGGCTTCGCTTCAACAAAAGTACTGTCATCACTGATTCTCGGAAGAAGCAGTGCCGGGTCCTCAATGCACTGTGCCGCATCGGCAGCAGCTCTGTTCAGATCATCCGTTGTCTCGGCATAGGACATATCATCCTCATAGTTAGCCGGCAGCATGCTGACAAGACGGCGGATATCAGAAAGAACCTCTTCCTCCGTGCCTGCGCCGTCGATGGTACCTGCCTCTGATCCCTGGAATTCAGCAGATGAAGTGTCGCACTTATCTTCTGAGCTGCCCTTGATGGCGTTCGGAGAATTCAGATACAGTTTACCCTGATCCTTTACCATATAGGTAAAATCACTGAGTGCGGGGATCAGTGCCATACCGCCGCCGCAGTTGCCGAAGATACCGGTGATCTGCGGTACCACACCACTGGCTTTCGCCTGCGCCATGTAAACTTCACCAAAAGCATTCAGAGCGTCGGTAGCCTCTTCGAGACGGAGACCCGCACAGTCGATCAGACCGATTACCGGTGCTCCTGTCTTCACCGCGAGATCGTAGATTTTTACAATCTTGCGAGCGTGCATTTCGCCCATCGTTCCCTTTAACACGGAAGCATCCTGGCTGTACACGTATACAGGACAGCCCTGAATCTGGCCGTAACCTGTAATAACGCCGTCAGAAGGTGCTTTCTTTTCAGCAAGATTGAAATCAGTATTGCGGGCCGTCACTCCCGCGCCGATTTCAACAAAGCTGTTCTGGTCAAGAAGAGCGGAAATTCTCGTTCTTGCCGCGCTTTGCGTTGAACTGCTCATAACACTACCTCCATGCGATTATAATTTAGACTGTCAAAAAACAAATTTTTAACAAATATAATATAACCGAAAGTGCTCCTGATTTCAAGCTGTCATCATAAGCCGGACATATTCTGATTTACAGTTCAGCTGCTCTCAGAACCACGCCATATCTTTCGCCGGCCGCTGACAAAAAAAGAGAGCCGGCCATCGCCAGCTCTCTTTTATCCTCTGAAGTCCCGGATCACAGGACTCTCATCCCTTAAGTCCGCGTGTCTGCCGGTCCATGTCTTCCACTACAATATCAAAAATCTCTCCAAGAGAACGTCCGTACTCCAGAACCTTCCACGGCTCATTGGTATGAAAATGAATCTTGATGAGATCCTCATCTCCTGCGGCAATCAGTGAATCACCGTCAAAATGCTTCGTAATGTAATCCGCAATCTCATCTTCATCAAGGTCCTCGCCCTCAATCAGAAGCTGTGTGTCATATCTGTACTTCAGTGTCTGTTCAGGAAGTTTCATGATCAGTACTCTCCTTTCAATCCGTACGGGTGCCCGGAGCTTCCCTTCTGGATAAGCTCTGTCTTCATTTATTCTATCTGTTCAGGAAGGGATGTCAATTCCTTTTTCCGGCAGCCGGCGGGTGCCGGCAGGTACTCAGCTTCATTCAGACGCTGCCATAACAGCGGAGCGCACAAAGAAGTTCCGACGCGACATCCGCAGGCGCCGGTGCTTAATGAGTCTGAGCGAAAGCGAAAGACGAATTTACGCACCGCTGCGCTGAGGACAGGCGAGAGCGCGTCGCGTCGGAACTCCTTTGTGCACTCCCTGGCTGACAATGAGTGAACTGTAACGATGGCCACATATCCTAAGATTATATTATTGACGTCCTTCCCCGCGCCATATAAAATACGAATGAAACTTTTCGTCCGTCTGTTCAGACGGTTTTTCTCTGCGGATTCCGGCAGATTTCCACTTTACCTTTAAAGGAGAACAATTGAAGAACAAACTGATTGAACTGACCGATGTGTCCAAGTCATTTGACGGAAATATGGTGCTGGACGAGATCAACCTTTATATCCGTGAAAATGAATTTCTCACCCTGCTCGGCCCCTCCGGGTGCGGAAAGACAACCACCCTCCGGATTCTCGGCGGATTTGAACAGCCGGATACCGGGCGTGTATTTTTTGACGGAAAAGACATCACCTCTCTTCCGCCGAACAAACGGCAGCTGAATACGGTTTTCCAGAAATATGCGCTCTTTCCCCACATGACGATCGCGGAGAATATCGCCTTCGGCCTGAAGATCAGAAAAAAGCCACAGAGCTATATCAATGATAAAATTCGTTATGCCCTGAAGCTTGTGAATCTGGAAGGAACCGAGGACAGGTATCCCGATGTGCTGTCCGGCGGACAGCAGCAGCGAATCGCCATCGCCAGAGCCATAGTGAACGAACCGAAGGTTCTTCTTCTCGACGAGCCGCTTGGTGCGCTCGACCTGAAGCTTCGGCAGAGCATGCAGTATGAACTGATGCGGCTGAAGAGGGAACTCGGCATCACCTTCGTGTACGTGACGCACGATCAGGAAGAGGCGCTGACCATGTCCGACACGATCGTCGTCATGAACCAGGGCTACATCCAGCAGATCGGAACGCCGGAGTCCATCTATAACGAGCCGCAGAACGCCTTCGTCGCCGACTTTATCGGCGACAGCAACATCGTGGACGGTATCATGGTGCAGGACAGGCTCGTGGAAATCTTCGGAACGCAGTTTCCATGCGTCGATGTCGGTTTCGGCACCAACCGTCCGGTCGACGTCGTGATCCGTCCGGAGGATCTGGAGCTGACCTCTCCCGAAAAAGGACAGATCCGCGGCCGCGTCAGAAGTCTGATTTTTAAAGGCGTTCACTATGAGATGGAGATTCATACAAACGCTTACGACTGGCTCGTCCACTCGACAAAAATGGCCGAGGTCGGATCAGAGGTCGGTCTCACCGTTGACCCTTTTAACATTCAGATCATGAACAAACCTGCTTCCGAGGATGAGGCGGCGCCCGAACCCGAAGAATGAGAAAGCATCAGGGGGAAAAACTTTGAAAAAAAACGCTGAACTGAAATGGCTTGCCGCACCCTACGGTGTCTGGGCAGCCGGTTTTATCATCATTCCGCTTCTGATGATCTTCTACTACGCCTTTACCGATCAGGAAACCGGTGCGTTTACCTTTGCCAATTTTTCGGAGGTTTTCACGGCATCAACGATGAAGGCCTTCTTTCTGGCCTTCGGGCTCGCGCTCCTGAGCACACTGATCTGTCTTGTTCTGGCCTACCCTCTGGCCATGATTCTTTCAAAAATGCATGTGAGCCGGAGCAGCTTTATCGTATTTCTGTTTATTCTGCCCATGTGGATGAACTTTCTTCTGAGAACCTTCGCCTGGCAGACGCTGCTGGAAAAGAACGGCGTCATCAACACCGTCCTCGGTTTTTTCCACCTTCCGGCACAGAGCATCATCAACACCCCGGGCGCCATCATCCTCGGCATGGTTTACAATTTTCTGCCCTTCATGGTCCTGCCGATCTACAACTCCCTGTCAAAGCTTGACAGAGAACTGATCAACGCAGCACGCGACCTCGGTGCGAACAATGTACAGACATTTATGAATGTCACGCTTCCGCTGACAGTTCCCGGGATCCTCTCCGGAATCACCATGGTTTTCATACCTGCGCTCACAACTTTCGTCATCTCCGATCTCCTCGGAGGTGGAAAAATCCTGCTCATCGGCAACATGATTGAACAGGAATTCAAGCAGCTGAACAACTGGAATGTCGGTTCTGCCATGTCAATGCTGCTTATGATTTTCCTTGTGCTTTCCATGATCATCAGTGCAAAAACAGATACGGACGCAGGTGCGGCCTTCTGATATCCGGCGGGGAGGTAAAAACCTTGAGCAAAATACTGAAAAGAATTTATATGGCGCTGATCCTGATTCTGCTGTATGCGCCGATTGTCACACTCATCGTGCTTTCATTCAACAGCTCCCGTTCCCGGGCCAGATGGGGAGGCTTCACCCTGCAGTGGTACCATGATCTGTTTCAGGACAGTGAGATCATGCGCGCCTTCTATACGACGCTCACCGTAGCCCTGCTGGCCTCTGTCATTGCCACGCTGATCGGCACCCTTGCGGCCATCGGCATACAGCATATGCACAGGAAATCGCGTGCATTTTTTATGGGTGTCACCAACATTCCCATGGTAAACAGCGAGATCGTCATGGGCGTCTCTCTTATGCTGCTCTTTATTATCGGAAGAATTGAATTCGGCTTCGGCACCATACTGCTCGCCCACATCACTTTCGACATTCCGTACGTCATTCTGAGCGTACTGCCCAAGCTGAAGCAGACAAACCGGAGTACCTATGAGGCTGCCCTGGATCTGGGCGCGGCTCCGTTTTTCGCCTTCCGCAAAACCATCCTGCCGGACATCATGCCCGGCATCGTCTCCGGTTTCATGATGGCCTTCACCATGTCGCTGGATGATTTTGTCGTCACCTATTTCACCAAGGGACCCGGCGTTGACACGCTTTCGACAAAAATCTACGCCGAAGTCCGGAAGGGCATCAAGCCGGAGATCTACGCGCTCTCCACGATTCTCTTTCTTTCCGTGCTGATCCTCCTGATGCTGATCAATTTCACGCCGTCCAAAAACAGCCGGAAGGAACTGATCAAAGACGAAAAATACCTGAAGAAGCATGGCAGGAAGAGGATTTTTACAAAGAGGCTGATCCTTGGCCGGGCCATCCCGGCTCTGCTGATCATCGTGGTATCTGCGGGCGGCATCTACTATCAGGCGGAGGCCTCGGTCAGCTCCGACAACGAGCTTGTTGTCTATAACTGGGGTGAATACATGGATCCCGGGGTGATCACGGATTTTGAAAAGGAAACCGGTATTCATGTGATCTACGAAGAATTCGAGACCAATGAGATCATGTATCCGAAGATCCGTTCAGGCGCGGTCTCCTATGATCTGGTCTGTCCGTCGGATTATATGATCCGCAAGATGATTGATAACAATCTGCTCCAGCCCATCAACAAAGACCACATTCCGAACCTGAAAAACATCGGGAGCCTCTATCTGAAAACGGCGGAACAGTACGATCCGGGCAATCAGTATTCCATTCCCTACTGCTGGGGTACCGTCGGTATTCTGTATAATAAGAAGCTTGTTGATGAGCCGGTGGACAGCTGGAGCATTCTCTGGGAGACGAAATACAAGGACAATATCCTGATGCAGGATTCCGTCAGGGATGCCTTCGCAGTCGCCCTGAAATATCTCGGCTATTCTCTGAATTCGACCAATATCCGCGAGCTTCGGGAAGCGGAAAAACTCCTGCAGGACCAGAAGCCGCTTGTACAGGCCTACGTCATTGACCAGGTACGTGACAAAATGATCGGCGGAGAAGCCGCTCTCGGCGTGATCTATTCCGGTGAAGCCATCTACACAGTGAAGGAAAATCCGGACCTCGCCTACGCGATTCCGAAAGAAGGCTCCAATGTATGGATCGACGGATGGTGCATACCGAAGGATGCAAAACATGTGGAGAATGCGGAAAAATTCCTGAACTATCTCTGCCGGCCTGATGTCGCCCTGAAAAATTTCGATTATATCGGCTATTCCACACCGAACACGGCGGCCAGAGACCTGATCGAGGATGAGGATCTCAGAAACAGTGAAGTAGCCTTCCCCGATGAAGAAACACTCTCCCGCTGTGAGACCATGTCCTATCTCGGACCGGAGGCGGAGGAAATCTACAACAGTCTCTGGAATCAGGTGAAAAGTTCCTGAACAAAAAAAAGCGGCCCTGCGCACCCGAAGACGGATGCGCAGGGCCGACTGTGGCTATGCAAATATGCGCGGGCAGTGAGCCGCATCCGCACACACGAAGTGTGATGCGGAGAGACGAACGCCGCGTCAGACCGATGAAGTCGGTCACCTGCAGCGACGCGAAAGCACGCAGTGCGAAGCGGCGCGTGTACTTATACATCTACCTTCACATCAAGTTCTGCCTCTGCTTCTGCCCTGAAATCTTCAATCTGTACCTCGGACAGCTGCGGCAGATCATCTGTCGAGCTGACGCCGAAATATCGAAGAAAGTTCTCTGTTGTCGCGAACAGGATCGGACGGCCCGGTACATTCAGTCTGCCGACCTCTTCGATCAGATCATACTCCAGCAGCCTGTTCACCGCGTGATCGCAGCTGACGCCCCTGATCTGTTCAATCTGAGCCTTTGTCACAGGCTGTTTATAGGCTATGATGGAGAGCGTTTCCAGCACGGTATCCGTGAGCTGCGGCTTCTTCGGTGTTTTCGCGATATCGATCAGCTCAGCATAATACTGTCTCTTTGTGCAGAGCTGCCAGGCGCCGTCCAGACGGAGAAGCGTAATGCCTGACGTCGGACGGTCGTACTTTTCCTCCTTCATTCTGAAAAGAATGGCCTCCGTCTCCTGCTCCGATCTGCCGATCGCAGCCGCCAGCGTTCCTGTCGCCACCGAACTGCCCATGGCAAAAAGGATGGCTTCGAGGGTTCCCTCCGCTGTCTTTTCTGTGATGTTATCGTCGTTGTTAAGATCTGTCATACGTTATTTTCCGTCTTTTCCTTTTCACGGTACATATCGCCGACCAGCCCGGTTTCATGGATATCCTCCGTCGACTCAATCTCAATGTCGCCGAACAGTTCCTCCTGTGTGCACCGTATCCTGCCGAGCTTCATCAGCTCAAGAACCGCGAGGAACGTCACGATCGTCTGCATCCGCCCGTGCTGTGTGACAAGAAGTTCCCTGAACGAAATTTTCCTCTTTCTCCGCGCCGTGATCTGCACGTAATCGAGTTTATCCGGAAGAGATACCTCCTCACGTTCAATATGGCCGAATTTGCTTCGGATCGGGTCGATTTTGTCCTCGGATCTGCGCATAACGCTGTCAAAAATTTTCTTCAGCCCTGCCAGCGTCAGTCCGTCAAGAAGCTCTCCCGTATCGACCGGAGGTTCGTACTGCGCCACCTCCTTCGGCAGATGACGGGTACGGGTGAACACGTCTCCCGCCTGATCGCTCAGCTCCCGCAGTCTGGCCGAGACCTCCCTGCACTCCTTATATTCAAGAAGCTGCAAAACCAGCTCGTCTCTCGGATCAATTTCCTCACCTTCCTCATCCTTCTCTTTCGGAAGGAGCATCCGGCATTTGATATCGATCAGCGTTGCCGCCATCACCATGAACTCACTGGTCGCATCCAGGTCCTCATGATCCATCCGGCGGACATAATCGAGGTACTGATCCGTTATTTCCGCGATCGGAATATCGTAAATATCAATTTTGTTCTTATCAATGAGGTGAAGGAGCAGGTCGAGCGGACCTTCAAATACCTCAAGCTTCACGGAAATGGCCAATAAAGCGCCTCCTCACCTTCAGCTGCCGCACTTCCCTGTCTGCCATATCGTCACACTCACAACCTCCCTGGGATTGTTGATCCTGACAGGAAGAGAATGCTCCCCGGCACCGGAGGTGACGATGACGTGATGTCCGTCTTTTTCAAACTGACCGTAAGCCTCCCCTGAAAAAATCTTCAGGTCCGGTGTCACAGCTCCCGTGTGCTCGCCCATGCGGAATATGCCGCCGTGATAGTGACCGCACAGCGTCAGATCCGCACCCCACCGGAAGTACGCAGGCATGCCGGAAGGACTGTGCGCCAGCAGAATGCTGATCTCCGAAGGATCCGGTACACCGACCGCCTCGCGGATCTCCACAGGCGGAAGCTTGGGTCCGCCGACTCTTCTGTAATACTGTGCCTTCATGGTAAATCCGAAGATCCTCACCGGCAGCCCGCCGACCTCAAGAACAGCATCATCATTATCGAGCAGCGTTACCTTCTCTGTATTCAGCCTCGATAAAAAATCGTCATAGATCTCCCGGCCGCCTTTTCTTTCACCGGCCCTCAGCCTGGTCTCATGATTGCCGTGTGCAAGAAACAGGCGGTAAACGCCGCCGATTTCATTTAAAAAATCAGCCACCGGCGCCGGATCATATTCGCCTTTCGCAATCAGATTGTCTCCGCCGCAGCAGACCAGATCCGGTTCCTCCTGCCTGAGGATCTCCATGATTCTGTCCGGTTCCCCGTGATTTACGCAGCAGTGCACATCAGAGAAAAAGCAGATTCTGATCTGCCCGGAAGGAAGCTCCGGCTTGTTCAGATAAATCTCTCTCTTCGTATCGGCAATATCCCGGGGATGTATTTCAATGACATTTCTGTCCATATATTTTCCCGTTTATCCACATAAAAGGCTCTGGCAGTTGCCTGTCAGAGCCTTTACCTTCTGATTTAACAGATTAGTTGTATTTGCGCTTTCTGGCTGCTTCGGATTTCTTTTTGCGGCGAACACTGGGTTTCTCATAGTGTTCTCTCTTGCGGATCTCCTGCTGAATACCAGCCTTGGCGCAGCTTCTCTTGAAACGACGAAGTGCGCTGTCAAGCGTCTCGTTTTCCTTTACAGTAACTGTTGCCATATGCCCAAACCTGACCTCCCTCCAGTTGTAAGATTGTGCTAAATACAACTGTTTGGGTATTTGCACTGAAACTTAGACTATTATACCAGATCTGGCGGATTCGTCAACCGTTTTCTGCGGACGCAGGGTGATGCATCCTGAGGACGCCACCCGGCTTCAGAACCTTCAGTGAATCTGTCCCGCGAGAACCTTCTCAGCTTCTGCGAGTGCATCCGGAATCCGGGACGCGTCTTTTCCTCCGGCCTGTGCCATATTCGGACGGCCACCGCCGCCTCCGCCGACGATCTTTGCCGCAGAGCGGATCAGATTGCCCGCATGAGCGCCTTTCTTCACCGCGGTGTCGGAAGCCATGCACATCAGGTTCACCTTTCCTCCGTTGTCGGCCACAAGAAGGATCACACCGTCGACCTCAGCCTTCAGCTGATCTCCCAGTGTGCGGAGCTCATCGCCCTCTACATTCTTCAGTGCCTTCGCAAGGAACGGAACGCCCTTCACATCCTTTGTATCACCGGTTACATCGCCGAGCGCACTTGCCGCCGCCTTACTTTTCAGAGACTCATTCTCGCTCTTCAGCGCCTTCATCTCGTCCTGCAGCTTTCTGATGTGATCGCAGAGTGTAGCCGGATCTGCCTTCAGAAGCGCGGAAGCCTCATTCAGATCCTTTTCAAGCTTTTCATAATAAGCGCGGACATTGTCACCGGTCAGCGCCTCTATTCTTCTGACGCCGGCTGCCACACCGCTCTCAGACAGGATCTTGAACGATCCGATCTGAAGCGTGTTCTTTACGTGCGTGCCGCCGCAGAGCTCCTTCGAAAAATCGCCCATGCTTACCACGCGGACGGCATCGCCGTACTTTTCTCCGAACAGCGCCATGGCGCCCGTCTTCTTTGCTTCTTCCAGGCTCATGACATCCGTTCTGACCTCAAGGCCTTCCTGGATTTTTTCATTGACGAGATCCTCGACCTTCTTCAGCTCCTCCGGCGTCATCGCCTGGAAATGGCTGAAGTCGAATCTCGTTCTGTCGGCATCCTGATAGGAACCCGCCTGCTCTACATGAGAGCCGAGGACCTCGCGGAGCGCCTTCTGAAGCAGATGCGTCGCGGAATGGTTGCGGCAGGTAGCCATTCTCTTCTTTTCATCAACCTTAAGTGTAACCACATCGCCGGTTCTGAACATGCCCTTCGCCACATGGCCGATATGTGCGATCTTGTCGCCGGCCACGTGTTCGGTAGCTTCTACAACGAACACCGAAGCCCCTTTGCCGAGTGCGGAGGCATCATGCCCCTCCTCTGTTGCATCATCAGAGCCAAGAACAATCACACCGGTATCGCCGACCTGACCGCCCATGGTGCCATAGAACGGCGTCACATCTGTGATGATCGCACCTGTGCTGCCGTCGGAAAGCGCATCGGTCACCGCATCCTCATCCCCGGCATCCGCCGTGGCAAGAGATGCCATCGCCACGATTCTGCCCTCGGCTTCCGTGGTGTCATATCCGGTAAATTTCGAATTGACAGCCGGATCCATCTGCTCATATACCGTCGCTGCAGCGCCCATATAGGTAGCTGCCTTTCCGGATTTTTTCCGGTCTTCGCGGGCGGTATCGCGCTGTTTCTTCATCGCGGCCTCGAAGCCCTTCTCATCAACGGTGAACCCGTCCTCTTCCAGAATCTCCTTTGTATTGTCAAGCGGGAAACCGTACGTATCGTACAGACGGAAGGCGTCATCACCTGACAGTTCCTTCTTTCCGGAAGCCTTCAGTTCATCCTCCATGCCGCGCACGATATCCATGCCCTGCTCATAGGTTTTCTCGAACTTGTCCTCTTCAGCCTGAATAACCTTCAGAATGAAGTTTCTCTTTTCCTCAAGTTCAGGATATCCGTCCTTTGATCCCTCAATGACATTCTCGGCGAGCTTTGTGAGGAATGCTCCCTCGATGCCGAGTTTGCGTCCGTGGCGGACCGCACGGCGGATGATACGGCGGAGCACATAGCCGCGTCCGTTGTTCGAAGGCATGATGCCGTCGGAAATCATAAACGTCATGGCTCTCGCATGATCGGTGCAGATACGTACCGATACATCGCTCTGTTCCGTACCAGGCTTTTCATAGCTGATGCCTCCGGCCAGAGCGCATACCTCGTCACGCAGAGATTTGACGGTGTCGACATCAAAAATCGATCCGACCTCCTGAACAGCTACGGCAAGACGCTCCAGACCCATGCCGGTATCGATGTTCTTCTGCACAAGGTCGCTGTAATTTCCATGGCCGTCATTGTTGAACTGGGAGAATACGATGTTCCATACTTCCATGAAACGGTCGCCTTCGCCGCCCATGACATCCTCCGGTCCGTTGCCGAATTCCGGTCCTCTGTCGTAATAGATCTCCGAGCAGGGGCCGCACGGACCCGAACCATGCTCCCAGAAGTTGTCCTCTTTGCCGAACTTATAGATGCGCTCAGCCGGCACATGCATGTCGTTCAGCCAGATATTGTAGGCCTCATCATCGTCCACATAGACTGAAGGATACAGACGCTCCGGATCCAGTCCGACTCTCTCCGTCAGAAATTCCCAGGCCCACGGAATAGCTTCTTTCTTGAAATAATCTCCGAAAGAGAAGTTGCCGAGCATCTCGAAATAAGTGCCGTGACGGGCGGTCTTGCCGACATTTTCCAGATCGCCGGTACGGATGCACTTCTGGCATGTCGTCACTCTGCGGCGCGGCGGAATCTCCTGGCCGGTAAACCAGGGTTTCATCGGTGCCATGCCGGAATTGATGATCAGAAGCGAGGTGTCATTGTGAGGAACCAGCGAAAAGCTGTTCAGTCTGAGACATCCCTTTTCCTCAAAAAATGAAAGAAACATTTCACGGAGTTCATTCACGCCGTATTTTTTCTTTGGTGCCATTTCTGTCATGCCCTCACAATCTTCTTGATATTCTTCTTGCCTTTTTTAATCAGCAGTCCGTCATCCGGGATATCGTCTCTGCTGATCTCATAGGCGAAATCATCAATCTTCTGATCACCGACGGAGATGCTGTGGTCCTTCGTGATCGAGCGGCGCGCATCCGAACGGGAAGAGCACTGACCGGTCTTCACCAGAACGGAGATGATGTCGATTCTGCCGTTCTCATTAAAATCTTCTTCCTTTATCTCCACAGATGGAACATTGTCCAGAGAACCCGCGCCCTGGAAAACGGCTTCTGCACCGGCCTCGGCCTTCTTCGCCTCGTCCTCACCGTGTACCATGGAGGTCAGCTCATACGCGAGGATTTTCTTGGCCTCATTGAGTCTGGATCCCTCCCATCTGTCCATCTCATCGATCTGCTCCAGCGGAAGGAATGTCATCATGCGCAGGAACTTCAGCACATCCTGGTCATCCACATTTCTCCAGTACTGGTAGAAATCGTACGGTTTATACTTGTCCGGATCAAGCCACACGGCACCGCCGGCTGTCTTGCCCATCTTCGTACCGTCATGCTTCAGAAGAAGGTTGATGGTCATCGCATAGGCATCTTTGCCGTCCTTCTTTCGGATCAGGTTGATGCCGCCGAGCATATTCGACCACTGATCATCGCCGCCGAACTGCATCTGGCAGCCGTAATCATGATACAGACGATAAAAATCATAGCTCTGCATCAGCATGTACGAGAACTCCAGGAAGGTCAGCCCCTGCTGCATTCTGTTGACATAGGCACGCGCACGGAGCATTTCATTCACGCTGAAACAGGATCCGACATCACGCATGAATTCAAGGAAGTTCAGGTCCCTGAGCCAGTCGCCGTTATTGACGATCAGCGCCTTATCGTCGGAAAAATCAATGAAACGGCTCATCTGTTTCTTGAAGCATTCCACGTTGTGATCGATTGTTTCAACCGTCATCATCTTTCTCATGTCGGTTCTGCCGGACGGGTCTCCGATCATGGCCGTGCCGCCGCCGACCAGCGCGATCGGCTTATTGCCCGCCTGCTGGAGACGCTTCATCAGCGTAAGCGCCATGAAATGTCCGACGTGCAGAGAATCCGCCGTCGGGTCAAATCCGATATAGAACGTAGCCTTACCGGCATTGATGAGATCAGCGATCTCCTTTTCATCTGTCAGCTGGGCGAGCAGTCCTCTCGCCTGAAGTTCTTCATATAAAGTCATTTTTTCCTGCTCCTGTCTTATGAAAACACTGCTTCAAAGTATATATACCGGCAGATTCAAAGTCAAGCCGGGGAATGCCGGGGGTCCGCGATCAGATGATCTCCGTCTGCGGCCGAAGTGGCGAGCTCATCACATCTCTCGTTGAGCGGATCTCCGTTATGGCCCTTCACCCAGACAAATCTGATCCGGTGCGGCTTCGCCGCCTTCAGAAGTCTCTCCCAGAGATCCCTGTTCTTTACCGGTTTCTTCTGGCTGTTCACCCATCCCTTTCTGATCCAGCCCTCGATCCAGTGATCGTTAAAAGCCCTGACCAGATACTGAGAATCGGAATGCAGCACGACGTCACAGTGCCCCTTAAGCTTCTCCAGACCTGCGATGGCGGCCATCATCTCCATCCGGTTGTTTGTGGTTCTGATATAGCCCTGTGAATATTCTCTGCGCACGGGGTTTCCGCCGTCATCTTTCCAGCTGATGACAACGCCGTATCCTCCGGGGCCGTCCGGATTTCCGCGGGCAGCTCCGTCCGTGTACATGACGACGGCCGTTGAATCCGGCAGATCCCCGTCCGTTTCTTTCCGGGTATCCTGCACGTCATCTGCAGCTTCCGCGGCTTCTGTGCGCTGTTCTTTGTCCGGAACCTTTCCTGCGGATGTTTCCTCTTCAGCTTCCTGCTCCGTGAAAAATCTGCTCTTTTCAGGGTGATTTTTTACCGTAACGGGAATGCCGAGACAGCTGCAGGCTGCGTAGAGATCCTCATTGACCTCGGGATCTTCTGACCAGGCGAAGACCATAAAGGCATCCGGAATCATCTCCCGCCGGTACGGCTCCTTAAGAAGCTGAACCGTCCCGTCGCCGGCCATCCGGATCAGCCCGTCAGTCGGTTTTTCCGTGACGACGGTCACCGCTGAACCGCATGCGGCAAGCGCACGGGCTGTCTCCTCCGTCTGACGGCCGCTTCCGAAGATCATGGTCTTCTTCCCTTCCAGATTCAGATATACGGCAAAACGTTTTTTCTTCATTTTCTCTGTATCATCCGCGGTCGGAAATCTCTTCCGCGACATCTTCCCATGTAAGATTCTTCTCTGCCATCAGATTCATGCAGTCCATGATCAGGTCGGCGATACCTTCCACTGCGCCGCCCTTCTGATTTCCTGCCACGGAACAGAGCAGGCGGGTTTCATCCGTCCCAAGTTTCTCCAGCGTATCTTTCACACGCACGGCAGCAGGCACGTTTTCCTCATCCTTATTGTCATTCCGGATTTTTTCACGAATTTCATCATAGGTGTTCATGAGTACATGCGTCGGACGGACGGCTTCATCTTCCTTTTTCATGATGGTCCGGTAGAAGCAGGAATAATGGCCGGTGTGGCAGGCGGCTCCGACCTGCGCCACCTTGGCAAGAAGCGTGTCGTTATCGCAGTCAAGACGAAGCTCCTTCACGTACTGGAAATGGCCGCTTGTCAGGCCCTTCATCCAGAGTTCCTTTCGGCTCCGGCTCCAGTAGGTCATGCGTCCGGTCTGCAGGGTCCTGCTGAAGGATTCCTCATTCATATAGGCCACCATCAGCACCTTGTCCGTTTTGTAGTCCTGCACGACGCAGGGGATCAGACCGTCGCTGTTCAGCTTAAAATCCTTCCAGCCGAACTCCGCCTGAAAGTCGCTTTCCCTGTAGTGATATTCCAGACATACCCCGTTCTGATCGTCGTGAATCAGCACCGGAATCTTCGTCTCCTCGATGATTTTTTCATCATCGTCCTCGTCGCGGTCCGCAAGCAGCACACCCGCACAGGCCTCGATGTCGTCCTTGATCATCAGATATTCATTGTAATCCGGCACGTAGGCACCGATCCTCTGCCTGCCGAACCGGCGGGATACCTCCCGGAAAATCTCCCTGTTCGAATCCTTCACCATGTTCAGGATCACCTTGGAACAGCCGGCGCTGAGATAATCCTTCACATCCGAAGCTGTGCGCACGTTTCCCGCGGCAATGATATTCAGCTGGGTCGCACGGCTGATTTTTGCAATCTCCCGGAGTGAGGCGTCATGATCCTCCTCCTCATCGGAGAAATCAAAAATCATGAGACCCTGGGTGTCCGTGGCAGAACCAAGGGCTTCCGCCTTTGCGACCGGATCTTCTCCGTCTTTTCCGTCCTCTTCATCTCCGGAGACGACGCCGTCGTAAAATCCGGCCACGGCTCTTCCGTTTTTCAGGTATATACAGGGAAATTTCAGTGTATCCATTAAAGACTTCCTTTCGTTGACAGGACATCCTGTATCCGGGGATCGACGGAAACCGCCTGATCCAGTGATTTGGCAAAAGATTTGAACAGTGCCTCAGCCTTGTGATGATCATTCATTCCGTCAAGCACCTTCATATGCAGATTCATCTCCGCAGAATATGAGATGGCATAGAAAAATTCACGCACCATCTGTGTGTTCATGCCGCCGATGCTGTCCGCCGCAAATTCCGCATCATAACAGAAATACGGGCGTCCCGAGAGATCAATGGCTGTCAGGACGAGGGTTTCATCCATGGGCAGAATGCAGCTTCCGAAGCGGCGGATACCTTTCTTGTCGCCGACGGCCTGCCGGATGGCCTGGCCCAGAACAATACCGGTATCCTCGATCGTGTGGTGATCATCCACTTCCAGATCCCCGTCTGTTCTCAGCGTCAGATCGAACAGACCGTGTCTTGCAAAGCCCGCCAGCATATGGTCAAAAAAGCCGACGCCCGTGTGAATGTCGTATTTTCCGGTTCCGTCGAGATTCAGCGTAAGGCTGATCTTCGTCTCCTTCGTATTCCTTGTTACCTCAGCGATTCTTTCTTCCATTCCGGGATCTCCCTTGTCCGTTCTGTCCGGATCATGTCAGCTGTATAGTTCAGCTGCATCGTTTCCGCCATTTTTTACAGCCTTCTGTACCGGCATCTGTGATCACAGCCCTGTACGTTTCTGCCCGTTATGCTTCTGTCTTTTATGTTCCGGCCTGTTATGTTCCGGTCTGTTACGTTCCGGCAGCTGCCTGTCAGTCCTGATCGTTCTCAAACCGTACCGCGATCGAATTGGCATGTGCCGTGAGCTGCTCGCACTTTGCAAACTTCTCGATGTCGGCATGAACTTCCTTCAGTGCCTCTCTTGAATAGTGGATAATACTTGATTTTTTCACAAAGTCATCAACGCAGAGCGGCGAGAAAAATCTGGCCGTGCCGCTTGTCGGCAGGATGTGGTTCGGTCCCGCGAAGTAATCACCCAGTGGCTCGCTGCTGTACTCACCGATAAAAATCGCTCCGGCGTTGCGGATCTTCGTCATAACCTCAAAGCCGTCTTTCATATCAATTTCCATATGTTCCGGCGCAAACTCGTTTGCGGCATCGATGGCTTCCTGCTCAGAAGAAGCCACGAGGATTCTCCCGTAGTTCTCCAGCGATTTTTCGATAATCTCTTTTCTGGAGAGCACCCTGACAAAGCCGTCGACCTCAGCGCTTACCTTCTCCGCCAGGTCACGGCTCGTCGTGATCAGGAGCGCCGTCGCCATCTGGTCATGCTCCGCCTGCGAAAGGAGATCCGCCGCCACGTATCTGGGATTTGCCGTCTCATCGGCCAGTACCAGAATCTCGCTCGGTCCCGCGATGGAATCGATGGATACGCTGCCGTAAACGGCCTTCTTGGCAAGTGCGACGAAGATATTGCCGGGGCCTACG
>Ga0256406_1000624_pt1 | contig 63280 bp, 50 predicted proteins | sample RumenRJG_03DNA_FD_185986 | JGI IMG/M metagenome (GOLD analysis project Ga0256406, IMG submission 185986) | Bovine rumen microbial communities from Lethbridge, Alberta, Canada - RJG_03 | ecosystem: Host-associated > Mammals > Digestive system > Stomach > Rumen | place: Canada: Alberta | collected... | reverse complement strand
AAAGAACCCGGGAGCTAAATTCGTAGGCAAGTGGGAAGCCACCTCAGGTAACGCGCATTATCTGCTCGGTAATCTTGATCTCAACGTCAAGGCTGACGGTACGTGGAAGGGCAATGTAGCCGGCGATGATCTTTCAGGAACATGGACCGAGAAGGATGGAGGCATATATCTCAAATGCAATGACCCGAACATTAACTTCGGAGGACTGATGGTCTATACACCTGACGGAACACTGATATACAGCTATTATCCTCTTGAAAACTCTGAAGAGCCTAACAACATCGTACTCACCAAGAAGTAATCAAAGCTACAACAAAACTGAATAGAATGCAATAATAAATAGAGTCGGCATAGCCGACTCAATTTATTATTTGTCTCTTTCGTTCGTATGTAGTAGCACCATTGACTCTTACCAAGACACTACGCGCGCCCCAACAGGAACATAATAATAAACGAACTCCGCCTTGGAATCTGGGTTTCTTACGCATCCACCAGATACCGGTTCACCGCTATGATCTGAGTATGATCCCAAACCATGCATGCCATTGTGAGATGAGAAACAGCTCCAATATCTGATGCCATGGCGCGATTTGTGATTGTGACCAACCTCAAAGTTTTTACTCATTGGAGTAGCAGATCCCGCCTTTCCGGTAGAGCACTCCCAGTGTTTTTTAATCTTCCACATCTTCTTCGATGTATTATATTCGAATACATACAGATGCTGAGTATAAGTGCTTATCCAAACCATCTTGGATTTACCGTATGATTTCTTATACCCCGTCAGCTCGTTCACAAAGTTTTCAGCAGTTCTGTTTGTGTAATTGTTGGTTTCGGAATAATCACAGCTTGCTCTGCTGACTCTATTAACATCGTATACATAGCCGTCTAACGTATAGTACCTACCACCGGAATAACCGTTTGCAGTATGCCAGCTTCCGTTTACTTTGATTTCCTGATACATCTGCCTGACCGGTCTGGCGCTCGAAGTAGACCACTTGGAGCTTACCCAGTACTTTCCTGATCCATCGGTTCTTTTTCTGATAGCTCTTACCCGATAGAAGTATGCAACATTGCGTTCGCTTGCATTTGTGTCTCTGTAGAATATCTGGTTTTTGTCGTACCTTGTGTCTGTATTATTCTTGGCATTCAGTTTCTTTATGAGTTTCCACTTTCCGTTTTGTTTTCTGTAAAGCTCATAATAGTTGGCGTACGGAACTTTCTTAAATGTTACAGTTATGGATTTGTTCCCTGCATGTGCTTTGAAATTGGTAACATTCCTAACGCCTAATGTCCTCGTTTTTTTGATATAGGATGTCGCAATTAGTTTGTTGTTAGAATCGTACGCCTTTATACGAAAACCGTATTGCGTATCTACACTGAGTCCCGATATAATGCATGACCTGACATTGGCCTTTAACGTTTTCTCTTGCCCTGCATAGTATACTCCGTAGTGATGCGCTCCATCATAAGCATCCCATGTCAGCTCTACGCTTTTCACGCCCGGAGTTGCTTGTACATTCTTAACTCCGCCTTCAGCTGCAAATGTAAAACTGATGGAAACAGCTACCAAAATGAGTGCTATCAGGAAGGATAAAAACAGGTTGCCCTTTATCTTTTTCATATAATTGCCTTCCTTTCCTTCAGCAAGCTTGCCCCCTTGTTTATGCATACACATATATGTTATCAAATGCAGCTTGAGAAAACAAGGTGATTCAACTCTTTAGCAACCTATTCTAGTCAACTATTCGGTATACTGTAAATTTTCTCTTACTTGTAGGCTTCAAGGCGGAGCTTACATAGGATCCGCCAGCTACACGTCCGTAGAACTGTTTATATCCTGCCTCCGCTATATATCTTTTACTGTTTTTCGTAAGGTAGATGAATATGTGAGATCCTCCGTTCTTTCTTTCAAGGAAGATCACATCACCCGACCTGAGTGTATCTAAATTGCCGTTGTATGCAATTTTTTTCCATCTCTTGGATTTTTTAAAGTATGGGAACTGCTCGGACAGTCCTCTCGGCATCTCAGTGTCGGCACCGCTTGCCCTTATCGTAGTGCCTACAAATACATCGCAGCTCGCACCTGCTCTAGGCGCGGTTCCCCAGTTGCTTCTGTACGGGTACACCTGATTTATTGCTTTTGTGAAAGCAGCGGTCGCCTTTCCCGGACCATAATCGAGTTTTTTGTCCGGAGTGCCTACTGGCCAAGCTAACTCAAATGCTTTGTTTGTTATCAGCTGAGCCCTTTTAGATCCTATTACCTTAAAAGTGCTATTTATTATCAGATATCCGGTTCCGCCAACATTTACTTTTACACGATACTTATACGTTCCTGCTTCAAGTGTTCCGAATTTTATTTCTGAGTCTACAGACGATATATCGAACACCTTGCTTCCGACATCTCTTCTTACACGAACAACATTTGTTCCGTTTGTCTTATCAATTGCCACAGCGGCACTTTTTATTTCGTCTGTACTCTTAACTTTTCCTCTCAATGCAAATGGGCAGCCTTTTCCGATGTTGGCCGGAATTGTTTCACCGCTGACAGTTATGCTCAGCTCATCGCTTGTTATTGCTTTTTGTGTGCTCTGCTTAGACGTATTTGCATTTACATTACTATTGCTGTTACCGGCATTGCTTTGAGTTTTTTTAGTATTGCTTTGAGTTTTTGGGGTTTCAACATTAGTGAAAGTAATCCATGTTGCGCAGGAATAGTAATAGGCTTTTCCTACCTTAACCTTATACCATCTTTCTTTTGACCCCTTTCGATAAGCCGGAAGCACAACGTTTATCTGGGCACCTTTTTTGAACATACCCTTTCTCTTCTGTGCCTTTCCGACACCTACTCTGTAGAACAACTCATCGGTAGTCTTGGCTTTCTTTTGCGTATACTTGATGTTTTTAATCATATCGCTTCGGATATATCCCTTTGTCTTCCCCGAGGCAACATAATACCATCTGTATTTTGCATTTGTTTTATTTTTAGTCTCAAATACTTCGTTGTATACGATTAGCTTGGCATTTTTCTTGACTTTTTTAAGCGCCTTTCCTTTGGCTGTTGCCGTCTTTCTGATTACGGCTCCTTTTTGAGCTCTTACGTTTGCTGTCGCCTGTAACTTCGGCATGCTTGCCGCATTAGAAGGCATCGCAAGCGGCACCATCATGGTGGCCACCATTGCGACTATCAGCATTACATTTACGAATCTTTTGGTCTTTCTCCTGATTTTCATTACCATCACCTGATTTCTCTGTAAACTCACAAATAGCACACATAACCTGCGTTTTACCATGCTATTAACTGTGTATTCGCAATGTATAACAACTGTAAGAATGCATCAATAAACCTTTAATATTCTTAAGCCTAACCTTTACAAAGCTTAAGAAAACTAAGCAAAATGAGCACCTGCAACGCAGATGCTCACCTATATTATCTTGCATATGAACTGTCTTTTACTTTGTTTTTACTGACCAAAGTTTGATGCCGGAAACCTCACCGACCTGTTCCAGACGAATCTTCTTAGTTCCCGTTACGTACCACTTGTTATAGTAGTCCGTGAGAACCTCTATGTTCTTGTTTCCCATATAATAGGCCTTGTCATTATCTATAAGATCTTTTATAGGATTCTTGATTCCGTACGGCTCCATCTTTTCGAAAAGATACGGGGACTTCGTGCCCCAGCTTCCGGTGCCCATGAAATTGCTCTCGCTTTTCGTATCCGGTACTTTTAATGGCGTGAGATAACTCGCATTGCTCTTCTTTTCTCTGGTGGCAATCACATAGAAATTGTCCTTGTTTGAGTCCAAAAACTCAGCCATTTCCTCAGACATTATACGCTTGCTGTTGCTTTGATATGTCTTATTCGCATCTTTGTATATCGGCAGTATCAAGAGCAAGGACAGTACGGCAATCAGAATAGTCGGTGCAGATTTTACCCTGCCGAGATCTTTTAAATCCGCAGCTGCATACAGCAGATATACTGCAGCGCAGACATCGGGAACATACAGTGCTCTGTAGGCAGGTCGCTCAATGAATATAAGGGCAATGTGCAGGACCGCCGTTGCCAGAACGACAAGTATTACGAATAGTTTTCCGCTCGGCTTTGCAAACAGGAGCATCCAAAGCCCCAGCATCGCCAAAACTATAATATGCACCCCGGTAGGCTGTAGTCCCTTCACGTCTTTGATGCTCGTCTTAACAAACCGCCTTGTGGCCTTCTTTGGAGTCATGTCGCTGCTGTTACTGCCTTTTCCTATGTCCAGAATCTTTTGGAGATTCTCCTTGCTTGCTGCTCCGTCATAGTCAAAGACCCAGGCCTTGATGAGTTTGACATCACCCGCGGATAGCCCTGCCTTATCATACTCTGCCTTCTGATCGTCATAGTAATCTAGAACGGAATAATCAATCACCCTGGTTCTGAGATCATTGTATTCCACATATTCAGCCAGCTCCTGCGTGCATGAATTGGCGCGATAATTTGCAAAAAACAGGAGCCCGCTTCCGCCTATTACCGCAACAAGGACTATGATGAGCGCCGGACTCATTGCCTTTAGCTTGCCGCCAAGTCCGTCTCTGTTTTCTATCATCCACTTCACGCCGTATATGGCTGCAAAGCCGAGAGGCACTACCACGCCCTCAATGCGAAGGCCCGCACCGATCAGCATGAACAGCACGCCGAACAGATAGTACAGGAAGTTCCTCTTCTCCGTCAGGGCATCCATGATAAGCATCGAGCCTGCTACGGTTATCACCGCTGCTGTTTTGCTGAACTGAATCGTGCAGTAGTGATCTATTGAAAAGAGTGCGATAACAGCGACGGCCATAATGACTATCTTGCTGTTGTCACTCTTATCCATTATCAATTTAAGAATGCAGACAAAGGATATAAACGACATTGCTATCTGTGCGACTACAAAAGCATTGTATGACGCCATTAGCGGCTGCAGCTTTATAAGTGCTTCGCAGAGATAATAGTTTATGAAATATACCTCAGGATATCCGTCCGCTATTCTTGAAGCGATTACATAGTCATCGTTAGTCTCGTACACCATGTGCGTGAAAAGAATCGCAACAACCATGATGACAAGATTAATTGCTATTGACTTTAACCAGTTGAATTTCTTATTCTTTTCGTTCATGTCTAGATTATATTGTCGCCAAAAAACACCGTCAAGGTTGAATATACGCTTCAAGTATATTACAATTTTTGCGATGTTACATTCTATTATCGTACCTTGTTATAAATCATCGCACACCATTCGTGAACTGGTCGAACTCACCTCCGCAAAGATGGAGGAAATGGGCAGAGTTCCGTATGAGTTCGTGCTGGTTGATGACTGCTCTCCGGATAACGGTGAGACTATTAGCGTTCTCAAAGAACTTGCGGATCAGTATGAAACCGTTAACGTGGTGGAGCTCGCTCAGAACTCCGGTCAGCACAACGCCGTTATGGCAGGTCTGAACTACGCCAAGGGAGATGTGCTGATTGCGATGGACGATGACCTTCAGACACACCCATCACAGCTACCTAAGCTCTTTGAAGCATTCGACCAAGGCTACGATATAGTCTACGGATACTATCCTCAAAAGCACCACAGTCTTTTCCGCAATTTCGGCAGCTGGGTCAATTCGACCTCTGTTCGCATACTGATCGGAAAGCCAAAGGATCTCAAGACCTCCAGCTTTTGGATTATTAAGAAATTCGTAAGGGACTATGTAATCGAATACAGGAGTCACTACACTCATCTGCAGGGACTCTTCCTCCGCACCACGCGAAACATCGCAAGCGTTCCGGTAGAGCACTTCGACAGAGGATACGGGCAGTCCGGATATACACTTAAGAGACTTATTAGCTTGTGGTCCAATATTATGGGCTATTCCATAGTCCCGCTGAGAATTGCCACAAGGGTCGGAACCTTCTTCGCCGTAATGAGCATACTCGGGGCAATCGCCATCGTGCTCAAGAAGATCTTCGCACCTACCAGTGCTGTCGGATGGTACTCACTGATCGTGAGCATATTCTTCCTGTCAGGGCTTATCATGATATTCCTGGGACTCATCGGAGAATACCTCGGACGAATGTTCCAGGGAATGTCGAACGATCCTCAATTTGTGGTTCGGGAATTCTACACTGGAGCGCCGGAAGGCAAGACCGTAGCCAACGGTAAAGCCGAAGGCAGTAAAAAGCAGGCCGCAGGCAGTAGTAACCAAAAAGGAGATTCTCAGAAATGAAAAAAATCCTGATACTCGGCGCCGGAATCTACCAGGTTCCTCTCATCAAGGTAGCCAAAGAACTCGGAATATATACTATAGTCGCCAGCATTCCCGGCAATTATCCGGGCTTTGAACTGGCGGACAAAGTTTATTATGAAAACACAACCGACTACCGCAAGATACTCAGCATAGCCAGGAGAGAGAATATCGACGGCATCGTCACGGCCGGCACCGACGTAGCGGTAATCACCATAGGTAAGGTATGTGATGCCCTTGGATTTAAGGGGCTTTCCGCCGAGGCTGCAGAGCTTGCAACAGATAAGCTTCTCATGAAGCAGTGCTACGAAAAGTACGGTGTCAGAACCGCCAAGTTCAGGAGGGTGTCATTCGACGACGCTAATTATAAGAACATCATCTCGGATCTCAAACTTCCGGTAATGTTTAAATCCGTAGATTCTTCCGGGAGCCGCGGAATAATAAAAGTCAATTCCGCTGATGAATTCGACAGCTCACGCGACAAGGTGCTGGAAAACACCCGCTCCGATTACTTCGTGGTAGAAGAGTACATCGAAGGAGAGGAGTTCGGCGCCCAGGCATTCGTCCAGGACGGCAAACTCGAGTTCATACTTCCTCACGGAGACTATGTATTCAAGGGAGACACGGGAGTTCCTGTCGGTCACTTCGCACCATATGACCTCGACCCTGCCATCATCGAAGACGCCCGAGAGCAGCTTAAAGCCGCCATCAGGGCCATGCAGCTCGACAACTGTGCGATAAATGCAGACTTCATTCTGAGCAACGGCGAGACCTATGTGCTTGAGATAGGAGGAAGGTCCGGAGCTACCTGCCTGGCTGAGCTCGTATCCATCTACTACGGATTTGACTACTATGAAAAGATCGTAAGAGTCGCAATCGGAGAAGACGTGGATTTCGGAATTGATGCAGACTCCATCGATCAGGATGGTGTTCCGAATGCCAGCATGCTGCTTATGTCGGATAAGGACGGTATCATCAAATCGCAGAATAACAACAATGATCCTAATCCGGATATTTACGAGATTCTATTTGACTACAAGCCGGGGGACCCTGTCCACGCATTCAGAGTCGGTCCTCATCGTATAGGACATGTGATCACAAAAGGAAAGAGCCTTGATGATGCAGTCGACCTGCTTCACAAAGCTCTGGATAACATAAGCATCGAGGTGGAATAACCACGATATTGCAGCATAGTAGGAAGATTTAATGCAAGTTACAAACCTTATCTTCGGCAAAATCCTTCGAAATACAGTCATAACTCTTTGCACAATTGCGATTGCTGCATTGATAATAATCAGTTTCGTCATCTACCGGGCTCCGTTGATTCCGGTAGTTTCTTTGCTGGCTTTTTTTCTGTTTTATGTACAGCTGCCGGGAATGCTTGTATTAAAATGGCTGCGGATTGAGACATCCTATCAGACAAGCGGAATCGTAATAGCCGCTTTAACAGGATGGTTCATTGCTGTAGTAGAATATTTCCTGGCAGAAGCAGCGGGCACCGACATCATACTTTACGCAGTCGGTCCGATCATGTCGATTATTTATATATATACGACAATATCCAAGGCCGGAGACAAGCAGGAACTCACAAGCGAGTTGAAAAACGATCCGCTTCCTCTGGCATTTTTCATTTTTATTACCATCGCCCTATTTCATTGTCTGCTGTGTGTGCAATACTTATACCTGAGCCCCGACGTCGACGAACTTATCTTTGTCAATCCCGATAAAGCGTTTCACATGGGTCTGGCCAACTCTTTGTCTCATGGCTATCCGCTTCAAAGCATCTGGTTCAAGGGAGCTTTTCTTTATTATCATATATTTACTGAGATTCTTTATTCCATACCTATTCGACTGTTTGATATTCGGGCTGATATATGCATTGAATCCTTCGGCCCGCTGCTGACAGCATATATTTTCGGGCTGTCGTTCTTCAGCTTTTTTAGAGAGATGTCAAACAGGCCGGACAGAGCCGGATTGTATTGTCTGATTTTTCTGCTCTCAAACCCGTTCTTTGCAAGAAACTTCGACGAAGGATCTATTGCACTGAAGTTTTTATTGACAAATGACAACGCTTCCGGATTTGCTGTCTCTGCCGCGTTGATGTTCATAGTTGTCTTCGACAAGTGGAACAAGGAGATAGCCCGCGGATCTGCGAGGCATTATTCCTATCTGGCGATATGCGTTATATTGGTTATGCTTATGACGGGGCTTAAAGGTCCTGTTGGAGCATTGACAGTCGCATCACTCTTCGGCGTCCTGATTCTCGGACTGATACTAAGAAAAGTTCCCGCAAAAATGCTTATTAGTATGATGATCATAGCAGCCGGCTTTATCCTTATATATATAACTGTCTTGGGTGCAGAAGGGCAAACGGACTCTACCGAAAGAGCAAGTTTCGTATTTGCGGAAATAACAGATCTGATGTTTTGGAAGGACTCATTGGTCAGCAGACTCGTATCATTCGGAATAGCTAAGCCGATCAGGCTCGTTATCGTCATGACAGTATTTATGCTGTTTTATATAACGGTCTTCTTCCTGCCATTCTGCATCGGTTATATCAGGGAATTGATCTTGGTCGTTTCCGGCAGGAAGGAATATAACGTTGCGAGAGTTTTAGTCTACGCTGAGTGCATGGTCGGCATAATCGCAATGTTTGTGCTGAGCTATTCGGGGTACAGCCAGATCTACTTCGGTCTCATTACTGTAGTACTCGCACCGATAGTGTCATTCTGGTTTATCGAGGATCTGGAGGAGAAAAAAGCAGGCTCCGAGCTTGCCGGAAAAGTACTGAAAGCGACTATATGCATCATGGCGATCACAATAATTGTTACAACAAGCATGTTTGCCATGTTTTACGAAAGAAGAACAAAGCTTGCTGCAGTTAACGCGGTTCCGTCAAGTCCGCACAATAGATATCACAGCGTTAGTCATGGCGAATATGAGGCTATGCTTTGGTTGAGGGATAATACAGATAAAGACGCTCTGATATTAAGCGATAGGTACTACAGTTCCCCTCTTGATAAGTATTCATACACCAACAAATGGGATAACAGGTTCTTTCTGTATGAAGTCTATACGAATAGACTCGGCTATTTTTCGAGTTGGGGGTACATCCTGCACCAAAAAGACAAAGATGAAATACTGAAGCGAATAGAGCAGGACGGTATCCTTTATGATGAAAACAACTCGGAAAGGGGAATGCTTGCGAGAGAAATCGGGATAGATTATTTAATCGTGTCCAAAAAATTTAGCGGGGAGAAAGATCTGGCAAACGAAGACTATGAGCTATGCTTCTCCAATGAAGATGCGGATATCTACAGGATAAAAAAGTAAAGGTGCGAGTCTCCTCTATACGTACAAGCGCTTCTCCTGCTCGAGTCTTATCCTCATCGCTATACAGAGCGAAAGTGCCAGCACTCCCATGAGGAGCACATACAGCCATGCGGCGCCATAGATGCCAAAAGGCTTTACAAAGAGTCCCGAGAGAATCAGAGACATTACGGACACGACTCCGTAGCATAGCATCAGACTCTTTTGGACTCTTATGATTGCTATTACCGTGCTGAAGTACGTGGCATACGCCAGGAGGCCTCCGCCCAGCATGATGATGCAGAGCTCGTGCCTGTATGCACTCAGGTCCGTCCCGAAGACAGCAGAAAGCACAGGTATTCCTATGGTAGCCGCAACTATGAGACCGAGCACGGTAAGAGCGAGCACGACCACACACATCTTCTTTATTCTTCTCGAGAACTCCCTATAAGACTCCTCCGTATGTTTTGTCCACAGATGTGCATAAGATGTAATGACAGGATTGAAAATAAACTGTGCCGTTATCTGCACTACGAAGGCCGGCATGAAAAGGTATCCGAAGACGGCCTGCACATCGTCGTTCAAATAGCTGTCTATTGCATACTTTGGTGCGTTTCCTACATAAGTATTCAGGAACATGCTTACAAACAGAGGAAACCCTTCTATCAATAGTCCTCTGATAGCGGCTGCTCTGAATACCGGTTTTATGCTGTCGCAGTAGTGACTGCCGGCATTCACCGAAAGAAGTATCATCAGTATTACTGAAAGAACCACGGTAACTGTGGCCGAGATAATGAAATTGTGAGTTGCTATCAGCATTCCGCAGAAGATGATAATCTCCGCGATATATCTTATGGCGGTTGCTTTTGCAGCTACATCAAATCTGCCCTTTTGCTGCATATTACCGTGATAGACGTCAGAGTATGCCTGCAGCATCTTGAGCATGCATATCATGAAGATTGCAATGGCCTTGTCAGATGCATATCCTCTGTAGGCTCTGCTGAACATGCAGTAGCCAAGTGATGCGATAACAAGAAGGGCGCAGGTAAACACCCTCATGCCATGATACTCTTCGAAACTGAACTGCTCTCTTACATCGGAGGCCTGAAATCTCCGAAGGCCGTACTGGCCGACATACATCATTAGATTGGCCACAGCGATGGCAATAGAAAAGATGCCGGCATCCCTCATTCCGTTAGTCCTGCTCATTACGGCCAGGATAACGGGACTTTGCATGGCCAGCGAAGTAGCGCTTATAGCATTCCAAATATAGGTGCTGCGCTCGATACTATTTGTCTTTTCAAGCAACCTTACAATAGCGTTCATGCTTTATATATTGCGGATGAAGCATCTCATCTTTCCGTTTTCATCAGGCGGTATCTCATCCATCCATTCAAACACGAGCTTGTACTCAGGTCTTCCGTATAGATCTTCAACCTTGCGCTCGTAGAACTCTTCTATCTCCTCCTTGCTGTGCGAGTCGTCACCCGGGTCTTTGACCAGGAGGATGTGTATCTCATCTATTGCAGTCTGGATATATCTGAACTGAGCAATTCCCGTAATGCCGTTCGGAATCTTCATCAGCTCGGTCGCGGAAGTCTCCGTACCGTCAGCATGCTTGACCATGTCATTGGTCCTGCCCTTGATGGTCTTGATATATCTGACGCCCTCTATTGTCTCCGATACAGCAGTGTCACCAATCTCGTAATTGATGATAGGAAAATCCTTCTTGTACAGCGTGGTACCGATAACCCTGCCCTCATCTGTCAGATTTCCCTCTTCATCCACGAGGTTGAGCACATGTGTATCCGAGTAAATATAAAACACATCACTTCCCGGAAGTCTTACTGCGCAGCTACCGGTCTCGTTGCAGCCGTAAGCATCCATGAGCCCCGGTCCGTATGTGTCGAGCAGGAGCCTTCTTGTGGCCTCATCCACCATCTCGCTTACAGGAGTATATACCTTAGGTCTGTGTATCTTCATGGCGTGTTTCTTTGCATAAATAGCCATCCTGACCAGCACGTTCTTTCTAAAGCAAATGCAGTCCGGCTTATAATCATTTACAAGCTCGATAAGATCTCTCATACCCTCTCCTACATAGAGATGCTCAGGTACAATCCTACGCCTCATGATACCGAGTTTCTGCACCCAGGAGTCTCCCTTCTTAGGATCCACCTTGGAGTGCGTGGTAAGAAATGAAAGCATCTTGCCCGTGAAAGGCTTGTATCCGGCAAACATTAAGACCCTTATCCAGTTGGCGTTCATACATGCGGCCTCTCTGTGTGTCGTCGCAAATTTAAGAGGAACTCCGGATGAACCGCTGGTACTGAATATCTCCCAGTCGTCCACCTTGTCCGGATGTGCTGCAAACTCGGCCTGCATCCATTCCCTGAGGGCCTGTCTGGTCATGATAGGGAACTTAACGAGATCCTCTGTCGTCTTGAAGTCATCAGGCGTTAGCCCTTTTGCATCAAAGATGGCGCGATAATAAGGCACATGGTAGTATGCCCTCTTCATCGTCTTATGAACCAGTTTGTCCTGACGAGCCTTGATGAACTTGTGATTAGTCGGTACCTTCTTATCCAGCTTGGCCAAATAGTACAGAGTCATCACATTTTTGAATTCTTTTTTCAGGTTAATAGCCATTATTTCAATCCCTTCGCGCTATAGAGTATAGATCAGCACTCCTGCGATTATTATCAGGTTTCCTATAAGCTGTCCTTTTGTAAACTTCTCTTTCAGGAGCACAAATGAGAACAGCATTACGAATACATAAGTGAACGTGTCGATTACCGGGCCGTACTTTAATTCAACATGAGTATAGGCATATGTGTTAGCAAGCAGCACGCCGAAGAATATGGCGTATGCCGTAATAACTCTCCAGTTCAAATACTCATATATCCAACTCTTGTACTTTCGCTTTGCGCTTTGCTTTAGAAGCACCTGCGAGCCTGCGGAAAAGATGGTGGCCACGAAGAGGATCATCATATATACATTCATACGCTGTCCTCCTCATATTTTGTGTAGTACGAGACCACCACAACTCCGATCAGCACGACCACAAGCCCCAGTATGTTTTTAGTGCTTAGGTGTTCTCCGAAAATCGTCACAGCCCACAGCTGTGCCCATATAAGATAGACACTCCTGTTGGCATATGCCACATGGAGATCTATGTTCTTTATGACCTTCTGCCAAAAGAACGCATATATTGCGCAGACCAAAAGCATAAGAAAAGCGAATAGATATAATTGCGGGTCCTTAAAACCGCCTTCGTTATATCTGTTCGCCGCCGCTTTTGAAAAAACGCTTGTAAGCGAAAATACAATTATGCATAAATGCAGTAAAAGAAAGTCTTTTACTCTGCCCATAGTTCCTCCATAGGCTTTCCGTCAACGTAGAGAGCTTTATATATCTCGCTCATTATCTTATCGACCTCTTCTTCGTTGTCGGTCTTTGCAATCAGGTGTCCGATTCTCGTAGTACCGTTATACATCTTCTCGATTGCATCACCGACTCCGTAGTCGAGCACTATATCGTTGCCCTCTGCTCTGAGCTCGTCAATGCGGGCCATGTCGATATCACTGATGACGCCGTCAACAGGACTCATCAGAAGCTTGGACATGCAAGGTGTCAGCTCACCGCTTCCGCTGATATCCACCTTCTTACCTAGTGCGTTTTCTATCATCTTCTCGTAGAAGTCCATACCGTAGTAGATGGAAATGAGCTCAGGAATACCCGTGGCTCCGGCTCTTCCACCCATCTCGATAATATGCACGCTATCACCGTCTATAAATACATCTGAATTGAACGCGCAGTTATCGAGGCCGAGAGCTCTTACGGCCAGTGTAATCTGCTTATCTATTTCTTTGCTTACAGTTTCGCTGCAGTAATACGGGAATGAATGTCCGGCAGGGATGGTAGCTCCGCCGTGCCTGTATGTGTATTTCTCATGAGGTGCTATGAGGATGATTTCCCCGTCCTGCACCATGCCGTCCACGCCAATCTCGTTTCCGTGCAGCATCTCCTCTACCAGGACATAATCCTTGTGCGAGTACTTAACAGACTCCGCATAGGCATCTGCGAGTCCGTCCTTTTTTTCGACCACGTTGATGCCGCGGCTGCCCGAGCTGTCCACGCATTTTACTACGACGGGATATCCGATCTTATCCGCAGCTTCATATGCCTCGTCAAGTGAATGCACCTTGATAAACTCGGAAGCGTCAACTCCGCCCGCCTTGAAGGCTTCCTTCATGGCACTCTTATCACAGGCCTTTACCGCTGCACCTTCTGAAATGCCGGCCAGTCCCATGGCCTCGTTTACGTGCCCTATGGTGGCTACTGCAACGTCAGTACCGGATGTGCAGATTCCGGAAATGCCTTCTTTTTGACATTCCTCAAGAATGGCCTGCTTATCAATTGTATTGATGTAGCATGCCTTGTCTGCGATCGCAAAGCCCGGGTAATTGCCCGCCACACTTGCAACGATGGTTTGGAGTCCCATTCTCTTTGCCGTCTTGATCAGCGGCACCTGATAGATGCTCGCGCCGAGTATCATGAGTTTGCTCATAAATCAGTCCCTCGTTTTACAGTGTTATTGTCTTTTATTTATTCCCACAGTCTCTCTTATTACAAACTGCGGTGTCTTGTTCAGGATAAGTATAATCTTGCCCAGGTATTCTCCTACTACGCCAAGCACCATCAGCACGATGCCGAAGAGGAGTGCCAGTACGCACATGGTCGATGACCAGCCGACAGGCATGCCCGGTGACATTATCTTATTAATGATAAGGATTACTATAAAGAGTAGTCCTGCCAAGAATGAAAATGTGCCGAAGAAGAAAGATATTCTAAGCGGCACGACTGAGAAGTTCCAGTACGCAAGCCAGAGTCTTAGCAGTCTTCTGAAGGTGTATCCCGACTGCCCATAAGCTCTTTTGAAGTGCTCTACAGGCACCATGCCGATATTATTTGTCACTCTGTAGAATATGGCATCGACATATGGATTGAAGGTGTCGAACTTGACCACCTCATCTCTGACGCCCCTCGTGATAATCCAGAAATTGCTGGACTCAACCTCTTTAGGTCTGCTGAGCATCACGCGTGAAGTCTTGCGATTGATGATACTGGTGAGATTCTTAATCGGGCCGTTCTTTTGCTTCGGATATATTCCGTAAACAAGATCAAAGCCCTCTTCGATCTTGTGAACCAGCTTGAATATCTGCGAAGGGTGAGTCTGTAGATCATCATCCATGCCGAGGACATAATCTCCCTCCGTATATTGGAGAGCTGCCATCAGGGCATTGTGCTGCCCGAAATTGCGCATGAGATTTACGCCTTTGACATTATCTCTTTCCTCGCTGAGTCTGGTAATTTCAGCAAAAGTGCCATCGGTCGATCCGTCGTTTACGAGAACGAATTCGCACTCATATCCCTCATTCTTGTCGAATTCATCCGAAACCATATCAACTACTTGTCCTATGGATTTTTCGGAATAATAGCACGGTATTACGATAGATATCAGCATTGAGTAATTCGTCTCCTTTTTCTTTAAAACACTTCATATTAGTATACCTCAGAGCGAGAGCCTTGACAATAATCGCGGGTGCAGATAGTATGAATTCGTAAGCATTGAAATGCATAAGGAGCACACAAATGATCGAAACTAAACACAGAGAAATAGGCGGATATCTCGAGATGGAGACCTTTCTCGGAGATGAATACTATCCAAATCTGTATAAATTGAACCTCGGCAGGACATCCTTCGTATGGCTTTTAGACAATATCGAGCACGACAGGGTCTTCCTTCCGACTTACATATGCGACTCCGTAAACGAGAGCGCAATTAAGGCGGGATACAAGCTCGTCTCATATGATCTCGATGAGAATCTACAGCCTGTATGGGGTGACAATAAGCCATCCGAAAATGACATACTCTATCTAGTCAATTTCTACGGTCAGCTTAGGGAAGATGAGATTAAATCTTACAGAGATTCCTACTCTAAAGTGATAGTAGATAACGCTCAGGCTTTTTATGACAGACCCGTTGACGGAGTGCATACCCTTTACTCTGCCAGAAAGTTTTTCGGTCTGTCGGACGGCGCCTATGTATCTACGGATGCAGATAACAATTATAACAGTCTGCCTACGGATAAATCTCAGGACAGGGTCAGATACCTTGTCGGCAGAATGGAAGATACGGCCAGAGAGCACTACAGCGGGATGCTTTCGGCAAACGAAACATTCAGTAGCGAGATCCCTCGCAGGATGTCTCTCTTCACACAGAATATGCTGAGAGCAATTGACTACGAAACGGTAAGGGTAAAGAGATGCGAGAACTATGAGACTCTGAGCACCCTGCTTCCAGGCGACAATCCTTTCAACAGATACATGCCTGTTTGCCCGTTTGCCTATCCTTACTACCATGAAGATGGCGTAGCACTTCGTAAGCACCTTGCCGAGCGAGATATATTTATCCCGACACTTTGGTCATTCCTGATTGATAAAATGCCGGAAGACAGTTTAGAATACAAATGGTCAGCGAATATCCTGTCGCTACCGATTGACCAGAGATATGGAGAAGAAGATCTTAGGATTATGGCAGATGAGATACTGTCTTACGGGAAGTAAACCCTATTTATAATTGCTTTGAGATATGAAGAAATTGTTTCAAAAGAAAACAAGAATAATATGCTCCCTTATAGTCGGTCTCGCATTTGTCATTGCTGCGGCCGGCTTAAGTGCCTGCTCAGCCATAGGTGGCGGAAATGCCGAGAAGATTCCCGTGCTCGCGTATCACAAGCTGATACCTGCTGGAAGTGAAAGGAACAGCGGACTTGAGATAGACGAAGCCAAGTTCGACAAGCAGATGAAATACCTGCACGATAAAGGCTACAAGACTCTCACGATGGATGAGTTTTACAAGTGGCACGCAGGAGAAATTGAATTGCCTAAGAAGTCCGTGCTCATCACCTTCGATGACGGCTACTACAGCATGTACTATCTGGTATATCCGATTCTCAAGAAATACGACCAGGCCGCCACGGTCTTTTGCATAGGCAGACACATCGGAGAGACTACGGATGAGTTCGACTACACTGACAATGTCCAGGACCACTATATCGGCATGGACAAGATCGAAGAAATCCGCAGAGACTATCCGAAGTTTGAATTCGACAGCCACACGTATATCATGCATGATAAGGTAGACGATGAGAAGCCTGCCGAGGTATTTACTAAAGAGCAGATCATGGAAGACTGCAAGAAAATGGAGTCAATGGGTTTTAAAGACTACCTCGCATATCCGTGGGGCACCTACACAGTGACTATGCAGGAGGCACTTAAGGACAGCGGCATTAAAATGGCCTTCGCATACGATCCATTCTATTACGCGCTAAGATCCGACGATACCTACGCCGTCAACAGAATAAAGATAGGAGGCGGCATCAGTATGCGGGAATTCAAGAAAATTGTAAAGGGTAAAGATAAGGATTATGACAATCCAAACAAATAGGAGCCTCTCGGCCCCTGCATCACACTTAAGTGTAATCTGTTTTATTTAATCTTGTAGATATCCACATCCTTATTTGAGAAACAGAGTTCATAGTCTTTGTTGGTCAGGTCCACCGGCTTGGTGAATCGTTTGGATACAACGACATAATCGACATCCAGTTCTCTGGCCAGATCTCCCCTATCGGCGTTGTCTGCCTCATAGAGCTTTTCGTTTGTCTCTATCATCTCTTTTCTCTTAGGCCATTCTGCCGCACGCATATTGTATCCGGAGCCTGCAATATAGTTGAATCTGTTTGAGTAGACAGGGTACAGGAAGAATCTGTTATCCCAGCGGTTCTCATATGAATACTTCTTCGGATCTACGCTGTAATAGCGGTCTATGGCAATCAAAGCATCCTCTTCGGTATTGTCCTCCAGCCACTCCATGGCCTCGTATTCAGACTTGCTGATGCTCTGATATTTATCGGTCTCGATGCTAGGATTTGTATTCCCCTGTGCCTTTTCTATTCTACTTTCATAGTAGTCGAAAAGAGTACATGTTGTAAATCCCGTGGTAATGAACATTATGCCCAAGCAAACCAAAAGAGTACGCTCTGCGAGCTTGGACTTTGACTCAAGGGCCTCCATGTCCTCAATAAACCAAAAGGCAATCATAGGTGCCAGGAAAGCCGGAACCAATCCGAAGTAAAGCTGACTTCTGCCGCTGTAATTGAGGATAAACATCAATATAAATCCCACCATGAACTCAGCATATACGAGAACTTTCTCCAGTCTGTATTCCTTTCGTCCTGACAATACCATCAGTAATTCTCTAATATACCCGATACAAAACGGCACGAAGAAAATGGTCAGGAAGAAAAGCATAAATACCGCCAGTATTATAAGGAGCCTGATAATTTTCGGGATTCCGATAGATTTGAGATATGCTATCAGCGGTTTCTTCCAATAGGCGATATTTGTTATCCTGGCAAAGGCAATAATTGAATCACCCGAGCCGTTGGTCTGTCCTTTCGACCCGAGTACGACCACGTATATGAGTAGGAACCCTGCAGTAATAATGAGCATAGGCAGCAGAGCCTTCGGTGAAATTTTCCTGAGCACAATACCCAGCAGCACCGTACCCCAAAGCGCGGCCACAGTGACAGCTCCCATAGGCCCCTTGATGCCGGTCGTCAGCATAACAAATACCGTTACCAGGCCCAGAAGGGCAAATCTATTCGGAGCCTTCTCCTTGAACGAATCATACCATTTGCCGATGAGGACGATTGTCATCAGGCAGGCGGCAAGGCCGTATCCTGATGAATTATCATTTATTAGGATGAACTTAAATGCCAGAGAATGATTCCGGTAGCGAGTGATATATATGTTAGCTAAAATAACCAACATGCAGTATATGCCCGCCCTTTTTGGAGTCTGTGACATCTCCCTAAAGAAGCTGTAATAAGATACACCGAAACAATAGGTCGTCAAAAATGGCCCGAACGACATGAGAATAACATCGGCCTTGATTCCAAAGAGTTTCACCGGTATTGAGAGCAGCATCTCACTGAAGATGTGATAATTGATTTCAACTCCGTTAATCCATGGACTCATAAGAGGATAGTCATGTGACAAAGAATTTATAAGCCCCATGTGATAAGCCTTGTCCGGGTTTATATATGTATAATCACGTATTTCCGGGGATAGGTAAGTGTACTGAGTATTAGATATACAATAGAAAAGCACCATCACCATAAAAATCGAAAAGGCGATTGACAGCTTGCTTATCTTGAATCTCTTGCATACAAGCTTATCCTTTCCGGATTTATATATATCCAATCCGTATGATGCGCACGCGAGAGGTCCGCCGATTACAAGAAGCGCAGTCAGACCTGTCAGATCCGCCAGGAAATAGACGGCCAATTCAAATGCCCATCCCGCAAAAATGCCGAGGGCCAGATATGTAGATAAGTGACCTTTATCCAGACCGACGCTTTTGACTATCAGAAGTCCCGGTATCTGTACATACACAATGAAAAACGCCGCAAGAATTACAAGGCTTCCAAGTGGCGCACCATAAACAAAAATGCTGATGCAGCCCATTACAATAGCTGCGATGCAAGCAATAATCACAAACGCGGTGTGAATATTAATATGTTTTATCTTTTTAAGTTTTTCCATTACGTTTCAACTGCTTTATTCCTGCACCGTCTACATCAGGCTTTCTATAAAGTCTGCAAGATCGGCGGTGCAATTATTTGTATCTATATCAATGTATTTATCTCTGAATTCGCTGAGCAGAGCCGTATCATACTCCGCGTCAAGGGCTTTTGCGAGTTCATCTGCTTCTTTGAAAACATAAGGTGCTATTGCTTCCTTTGAATAATCAATATTGAGACCGACAGTTTCGTCATATTCATCCATGTCATAGGCATATATATAAAGTGGTTTACCTGCAAGCGAGGCCTCAACCACAAAGGATGAGTAATCGCTTACTATTATGTCCGCAGTGGCCAACCAATCGCAGCTGTCAATTGCGCTGTCTGCTATGATGTTTGACGATAGTTCTGCATCATCACTCAAGATGTCGAGCGAATGAGTCTTTGCGATTAAAACATACTTCTCGGCATCGAGCGCTGCTGATAGGCCGGATATATCCACAGCCTTCCCTTTTCGGAAAGTCGGTGCGTAGAGCACGATCCTCTTTCCGTCCAACTCTTCCGGCCTCAGCTGAGGGTATTTCTCGTATATTCTCTTCAGGCAGTCTTCCTTCTTGCTGCCATGGACCACATCGTTGATGTAGTCTATGCGCGGTAGTCCCGCCTTGACAATTTTCGATCTCTCGACTCCAAATGCATCGCAGAAATACCAAGCCGTGACATCGCTGCAGCACACTACATAATCGTAGCCTTTGTGCATACGCATTATGCGCGCAGTGGATGCGGATGAACCGCCCTCTTTACCAACCGTCTGCCATCCGAATTTCTTGATGGCGCTCAGGGCATGCCAGGTTTGCACCACCTTTGTGTCATTTGAATGAGGAAGAAGGCTGACAGGTATGATATATGTATCGACCACCACAACAGAAGAGCGCTTAATGGCTCTGGCCTGTCTGGCCAGTTCACCGATATATGAAAGAGACTTTAAAGATTTCTCCTTCCGAAGCAGGCGGCACATCACGTTAACATCTATGCCTCTGCCCCTTAGTTCATCGGCGAGCATTTGGATATCCACAGAGGGAGTATCGCTTTCTCTGCTTATTATTGTTACTGTTTTTCGTTCACTCTTCTTTTCGGCCATTTCTTAAATGAGTCCGTCCTTTTTAATCATCTCAATAAACCTTTCGGTATTCTTTCCGTCATGGTAAGCGACGATTTTGCCGAATCTTTCTTCCTGCTCTTTAGCATGAGGCTTGCCGTAGGTATTCTGAATGGATTTCGTAAGCTCCTCGCTATTGCGACAGACATCGCCGAAAGCAAGATCCTCTGTGAGCATCAGCCTTGCGGTCTTTCCGTACTCCGCCACGGTATCTTCTTTTTCCTCCCAGTCGAATATTACGTTTGCGCCTCGATAGAATGCATCATATGCTATCGAAGAGTAATCCGTAATGAGAGTATCCGTCATGCGAAGCACCTCTTCATGCGTAACATCCGGAAGCATGAGGCGTGCTACGTCCTGCGCATCACTCTGGCCACTATCATATGCATCCATAGCATATTGCTTGATCAGCGGGTGCGGAAGGACGACCACTTTCTCTTTAAGCTCATCAGGAACAGCATTGTATATCTTCTCTATAAAGCGATAGTAACTTGTCTTCCTGAAATTCTCGGCTGCCTGAACGGCCTCCCAAGGTCTCCATGTAGGCATTATCACTATGCGGTCATGCACATCGTATCGCATGGCTTTATCGAATTTCAAAAGTCCGCAAATATAGAGCTCCTCCGGCTTTACGTCGCCTCTATATATAAAATGCTCCGCCTCCAGTTCGGACGATACCACTATTCGATTTACAAAGCCCGGCCTCTCCTCTAGTTTAAAGAAGGCTCTTGCCTCAGAATCAAGAGATATCATGTACATGACACCATGCTGCAGGAACACGAAGTTGAATCTGCCGTGTTTGAGCCAATATCTGAGGAACGGACTCACAGGCCTGAGGTCAATATTGTGAGTAACCGTTTCCGTCGCAATTATAGTCTCCGTCCTGAACAGATTATAGTAGTGTCTGAGCGAATACTTCGGAAGAAGGTTCTTCCTGTACTCAGCCGGCACATCGCTCCATGCAGGGCATCCCTTTTCTATAACATAGTACGCATTTGAATATCCGTTATCGAGCAGTTTTTCATACAGCACCGATGCCGACTCCTCGTAACGCCTGCTGTTCTTCTCATAAAGAAGAATCGGCAGATTCTTTTTGCTGCTTACCTTGGCCAGCCCGTATGCAATCGCAATCTTGATCTGCTGCCCCGCCTTATCCGTGTAGTTAGGCTCACGTACAACGAGATCCGTTCTGGTCTTATACTCTTGCAGATAGCATACTATGTCATCCACTCTCAGCAACCTGGTGTGGATTATTCTCAATATCTTGGACAGCTTACTGGAAAAAATAATCTTATGCTCGTTTCCGAAAATATCCACCAGCGTAATACGATTTCTGAATTTAAAACCTATCAGATCCGACTTAGGCACTCTTATTAAGTATCTGTCCCCGCTTCTTTCAAGTTTATACTCTTTTTCACACAGGACTGCGTGATCGAGATATGAGATCCTTTTTTGTTTGAAGCGAATGAGGATATCGTCACCACTTTGACTGAGCGAGGATGACTTCACGGGAATAAGGCGCTGCACCAGTCTGAAATATGGTCTTCTGAGGTCGCCTATACTGTTAACCCCCATTATTTGCCATCCCGGGAATATTCTCCTGACCTCGCGAGGTATATCCTCATTTCTGATTCCGCCGATAAGGGAATAGTAATCCGCATCCTCGTATGAATCTATCTCCTTCAAGGCTTCAATATAGTCAGCCTTTACTCCTCCTTCGAAAAGGACGCTCACATGCATGCCGTCATCTATGCGCTTTTCAATAGCCTTTCTCAGCGTATCCGAAAGACCTCCCTTCAGGCTGTCTGCCGCCAGGATACGCAGAGGCTTATCATCGCGTTGCTGAGTCTCCGTTTCCCCCACTCCGTTTATGACAGTATCGAGGAAAATTCCGGCACAAGATCTGCCCTCTTCCCTGTAGTGACAGAATTCTTTAATGAACTTGCTGTAGTCAGGCAATTTCTCATTTGAAAGAGCTTCCGCAACTTCGTCGGTCGTATGGCAAATATCAAAAGGAAAATCTCTTATGTCCAAATACATGCCGCGATTACGAATGTATTCTTCAAGGTCGTAGGTGAAAAGTACTATCCTACGTCCAGTCTCTGCGAAATCGAACATCACGCTCGAATAATCCGTAATCAGAGCATCGCAAGCATTCAGGAAATCGTACGTTTCATATTCTTTAGGAAATCTCCGAATATGATTGAATTCATCATAGGATAATGCGGATGCGACAAACGGATGCAGATTTACAAACAGCACTTCATCTTCGCCCATTTTTGCATCCAAATCCTTCAAATATCCCGTGATTTCAGATATTTGTTCCTCTCCCCTGACACTCTTGGCGTCTCCTCCTCGCCATGTAGGCATATATGCATAAGCTCGCTTATCCGTGAGATCCTGCTCACTGCGAACTTTTTCTCTCATAGCATCATCATGAAAGGCGTCGTTTCTCGGATAATCTAGCATGACGAGCTTTCCGCTGTAATTATGTCTCAGCAGATAATCATCCATAAACACATCGCGAGTAAAAGCGTTCGGAAAGAGCGAATAATCAGCCATAAAGTAGTTTCGCTGCACATTATTCAGTCCGCGAGCTCCCTCGAGAACTTTCTTTCCCATGTGTTTTAGCGGTGTACCATGCCAGGTATTTGCAAGAACTTGATCTTCCTTCTTGCAGAACAGAGTCGGGTAAGTGTTGTCGCTGAAGAAGTATTTGCAGCTTGCAAGCAGCCTTAGATACTCGCTGCTCATGCGCTTTACCAGCTGCACTCTTTCAAATCCGTAGAAAGAAAATTTTTGCTCTGCCTCGGCTTTGGTCTTATCTGCAACAACGAAAAAAGGTCTGTACCCAAACCACTTCGGATCAGACTCTAACTCCTTCAGTAGTGCAAACATATTTCCGGACACGGTTTCTCCGCGGCCGGACTCTATCATGATACACTTGTCATCTACCGTAGATGCATACCACATATCACGATACTTTCGTTCGTCACTTCTATAGTATTTTATTTTTCTTTTAAGTACTTTCAGTGGATTCTTCATATGAATTCACAATCCCGAAGAGTATCGGGCTATTTGGAATCGTAGTAGCTAATAGCCTCGTTTATATCTCCGTCAAACATCAGCTTTCCTCTTTCGAGCACTACGCCTCTTTCACAAAAATCTCTGGCTGTCTCGAGCGAGTGCGTTACAAAGAGGAAGGTAACATTCTTATCTGCCATAATCTCTGCGATTTTATCTTTACATTTTTTCTGGAATTTTTTGTCACCGACGCTGAGTGCCTCATCGACTATCAGAATGTCAGGATGAGCGTTGGCGTTAATCGCAAAGCCAAGCCTCGCTTTCATACCGCTGGAATAAGATCTTAGAGGTTGATCTATATATTCTCCGATATCGGCAAACGCTATTATGTCTCCCTCAACGGCACTAATCTCTTCGTCGGACATCCCCATAAGGCTGCATTTGAAATTGATGTTCTCTCGCCCAGTCGATTCTCCGTCAAAACCCGCACCGAGTTCGAGAAGCGCGCTGACTTTTCCGTTGACAAATATCTCCCCTTCGGTAGGAAAGGTAACTCCGGTTATCATCTTCAGCATCGTCGATTTTCCGGCGCCGTTGCGTCCGAAAAGAGCCACGGCTTCGCCGCGCTTGACTTCAAGGGAAACATTGTTTATGGCCTTGTTTTCCTTATATGCCACCTTCTTGCTGAACAGGCCCTTAAATCTGGCTTTATCATTTTTGTAGAGCTTGTACAGTTTGGTGACTTTATCGAATTTTACTACAACATCTTTATCCATATTGTATCTCCGAATATCCTAGTCCTTTTCAGCTTATAGCACATCAGGTATCTCTTTGCGCAGTTTGCGATACGCCCAGAGCGCTGCTGTCGTAAAGACAGTCAATGTGATGAAATAACACATAATCTCCACTTTATCTTCGAAGAACCATTCTTTGTATATAAACACTTTTCTGTATCCGCTGGATATGACCGTAACCGGATTGAATTTGAGAATCAGTCTGACCCAAGCGTGTTGGATTCGATCTACGTCATACAGGATACCGGACAACCAGAAGATCGCAGACGAGAACGCCTTGACCAAGTTCTGGAAGTCTTTACTTATGGCAGACAAAAGGCCTGCCAGAAGAGCCCATACCGTAAAGAACACAAACATCGCAAGCGTATAAAGCGGAAGCTGGAGATAATAAATGTCCAGCCCGTGTCCGAAGCATACAAACACAATTATCGTCACCGCTATAAGAGCAAAGTGCGTATACATATGTGAAATATTGTAATACGTCGGAATAATAGAAACAGGGAATTTCATCTTTGTTACCAGATGGCTGTATGCCCTTATGCAGCCAGCACCTCCGGTAATCAGCTCCTGCATGTAAAACCAAGGAAGCATACCTGCGAGCAACCATAAGAAGAACGGGTATCCCGCGATAGGCTTGCCAGATCTCAGTCCTACGGAGAACGCAAACCAGAATACCACAATAGTGACCATAGGCTTAATAATCGCCCATGCCCAGCCCAGTGCCGCACCTCTGTAGGTCTTGATCAGATCCGACTTTGCGAGCATCAATATCTGCTCTTTGTATTGTATGTGTTCTTCGATAATAGTTTTAATTGTTTCCATTTATTATTTCCTTCAGATGGCTTTCAGGCATCCACCTGATAACATTCTCTGCCTTTTCTTCCTGGCCATTATGCCTCAGCGTATGAATATATACATCCAGGAGCTCATTGTCAAATGAAAAGCTCTTCTTGTATGCGAGCAACTTGTCCATTTCCTCATCATATTCTCTGAGTTCATTCGAGAGACCATCGTAATCCCCTTCCTCATACATTTTGAGAATGGATTCCTTTCTCGGCATGTATTCCTTCCACATGCGAAATCTCGCATCTGTCTGTTGTACAATTTGCCAGTCATGCCTGGCAATGTCAAAATACTTCTTTTTTGACCTCTCGTTGTCTGTAAACCGCAGGTCTGCCTCATGTATTTTGCGGAAATCATCCGTAGCCAGTCCCGCAGATTCAATAACATCAGTGTACGCTCTTTCGGTATCTATTACAAAGGTCTCCGGAGATTTTACGCCGGCCTTTCGGATAAACCTCTCACAGTCCGACGGAATCGGAAATGCGCGTCCGTTTATTACGCATTCATGTATCTCTCCCTCGAATATCTCCTTAGGTATACCCTTGATAACATTTCCGTTATGACATACGGAATACATTCTTCTGGCGGAGGGTTTACAGCACTCTTTAGAGAAAAACTCAAACAGCTTTCTTCGAATGCCGGCTTCACCTCTGAGCATTTTTGAAACTCTGTAATAGAGCTTGTCCATTTTTTCCTTACTGTCGAAAGTCCAATAGCTGTCGGGGTCTTCGCCCAGAGCGCTTATGACAGCAACTCTTTCGAGGGCTCTCATTGTGCCGGCTTTCCTGCTTTTGACAAAGCCGCGCAGTATCTCAACCTCTATATACATTCCGTGCGCTCGGTAATTCAGATAGTCCGTCATGTCAAATGCGGTCGTATCCGAGGCAACATATCTCAGAGTGAAATCCGGGTAAGTCGGATTGTTTCCCCAATAGTCAAGTTCGCGATTGCTGTATCCCTTCTTCGCAAGGGCGTCCATAAATTTCCGGCAGTTATCACCTGTCATCAGGACGCTTGCATATGCAGCGTTGGGTCCGATGCTTTCGCTCTCAAGCGCATGTTTAAGAGTTTCTCCGGTGAGATAGTATTGAACTCCGCTCTCACGGCACAGAGCATCGAACTCTTCAAGTAATTCAAATAGTTTGGCCTGCTCTTTGTTCATGCTTCAAGTCTCTTCTTTATGTCCAGGATATCCATCCCGTTCTTTCCGTTTTCAAGAACTTGTCGGTAGATAGTCTCCGCCTCGCTCCTGCGCCCGTCCAGCATCATGGCATCCGCGGCAAGTTTGGCTGTCTCTGCATCTTCCGGATAATCTTCAAAGAGTTTATAAGCATCCTTTGAGGCATTACCCTCATCTATATCCAGCATCGCATTCATCTTGCGCCAAGCTATAGAGGAGTGCCATTCATCCCTGACGCTTTCGAGCTCTTCTCTTGCTTCCGAGCAGAAGCCGTCGTAGTAGTCCGGAACCGATATTGCCAGGTTCAGCAGGTCATTGACAAAGTCGCTGTTGTCCGGACCTGGATTCAAGGTCCTTTCCGCATCCATGACATTTTCCGCTTCTGTAAGCCTTCCTGTCATGACAAGAGCGGAGGCGATGAGCTCTTTTGTCTCAGGCCTGATATCTTCCTTTATAGTGTAGTTCAGCATCTTTCTTTTGAGATCTATGTATGCGCTGAATCTGTCAATTATTTCTTCATATTTTCCGGCTTTGTACAGGTCAGCTATGTCGGCAGATCTCCTGTCGATGTCCTGAGCCAGTCTCATCCTGATGCCCAGCATTTGCTTGTTCATGCTGACTCTGTCCTTCAGTCCGACCAGGTTCAGCTCTTTCACCGCAAGCCTCATGGCATTGGTCTCATCAGGATCTATTTCTTCGTTTATCAGCTTCATGTATTCATATCCGCTGACGCCCTTGACACCGGCAGTCATATGATGTGCTGTTTGCTCGCTTTCTTCCGGATAATCCTTCCATTCATTCCTGTAATCGATGCGGAGATTGCGGCATGCCCTTACGGGTACCGGAACTTCGATATCCTCGAAACGCACGTGTTTTATGCCTTCAAAGTGCTCGATCGGATAGCACCTGCCGACAGCTCCCCATCCGAGGAGATAGTAGTCCGATTCATTGCGGTCGTATTTCGACAGATTCCTCTCCATATCTGCAATTAAGGTCCGAAGTTCGGACGCATCGCAGCTTTCCTTTATTCTGAAATAGTCATCTATTATCTCAACTTCATCGTCCTTGAGTCCGTGGAGCCATCTGAACCTCTGCTGCAGCATTGCGAGGTAAGGTGTGTTGAGCTCGCAGTATGTCGCAAAGAGTTTCTTATGTTCCGAGGCTTTTTCTTTCGGCACCGGATCGTGAATGAATATCTCAAGGAACTGACCCTTGGGGCATCCGTCTGCCAATGCAGCCCGTGTTATCCTCGCCGAATTCGTATTTACGATTCTGACCACGGGATTGTGATAGGTCGGATATTTATCACTGCACACCAACTCGACCCCGTCAGGCAGATTTTCTTCCACGACAGGTCTCAGCTTATTCCACATGGATCTGATCATTCCCATGTCTATATCATCGTCCCAGGGGATGATGCCATTATGCCTAATCGCACCAAGAGCACTTCCTCCGGTGAGAAAGTACTCAATATCGTGCTTTTTACAGATCCCGTCAAAGATCTTTAATAATTCAAATAGTTCTGTCTGAACATCTGTCATTGCTCGATTTATTGAAGATTTCCTTCTTTAAATTGTTCTGTTTATTATAATAAAACTTGCTGTATACGTCAAAATACGGCGCAGTTGTGTCACGCTCTTTCATGGTGGTGTCTGAAGGTGCTTCCATGCGTATTTTTTAAGGTCTTGCTTCTTTCACCCCCCTATAATACAATGAACCCCATGATGATTTATGAGCGTTTTAAGACAAATATATTGCAGCCGGGGCTGTCAGCGGATGGAAGTAAAAAGGCATATTATTCTTTATATACTCTCGCATTCGTGCTTGTGTTTGTCTTTTGCTTTTCATGGCTCCTTTTCTCGAACAAATCATTTATCTGGTGGCTGGACTCAACTGGAGATGGCTGGCGTCAGCACCTTCGCGCGCTCTCCTATTATGCCACTTACCTTCGCAATATAGTTCGGCATCTGTTGTCGGACCACAATCTGATTATACCTGATTGGGACTTTAACATCGGAGAAGGAAGCGATATTGTAAACGCCCTTCACTATTATGTCATAGGTGACCCTATTACATTACTGTCAGTGTTTGTTCCTACGCGTTTTATGCACTATTTTCTTAGCGCTTCCTGTGTGCTTCGACTGTATCTGGCAGGCATTGCATGCTCTGCGTTTTTCTTCGGTACAGGTATCAAATCGCGCCCGGGTGCATTGGCCGGCTCCATCGCATATAGTTTTTCACTGTGGGGGATTCACTGTGCTGCACGACACCCGTATTTTTTGAATCCAATGATTTATTTCCCACTGATGTTACTTGGGATAGAGAAAATCATACGCAAAGAAAAGCCTTATCTTTTCATTATTACAGCTGCTATCTCGGCCGCAAGCAATTTTTATTTTTTCTACATAATAGCAGTCCTTGCAATTACCTACACAATAATTCGCTTGGCTTACATATACAGAACGGATGTTAAGTGCGCTTTTCTGCAGCTTATTCGCTTGGGAGGATATGCTTTGGTCGGTGTGTCACTCGCTGCAATCATATTCCTTCCGGTTCTCTTTATGTTCCTGCAGGACAGCCGTCTTGGCAGTTCTCAGCCTTTTCAACTGTTTTATCCTCTTTCGTATTACAGTTCGCTGCCGAGATCTCTAGTATCGTTAAACTTCGATTATTGGCTGTCACTTGGGTTTACAGCTCCTTCTGTACTTGCTTCAATTAGGTTGTTCTTTGATAAAAAGCGAAACACCCTGCTGAAAATCTATTTGATTGTTTGCGTAGCTTTGACGCTTTTTCCTATTGCCGGCAGATTCCTTAATGGCATGTCATATCCAACCAATCGCTGGGTATGGGCTTTCGTTCTCCTTACTTCTTATATCCTGGCAACTTATTGGGATGATCTGGTTGATCTGAAGAAGCAAAATTGGATTGCGCTGTTTGTAGCAAGCCTCATCCTTTTTGTGGCCTGTCTGCATTTTGACAAATCGCGGAGTGCTTCCGCATTTGCTTCTATGGCCTTTTTCTTTATTACGCTGACAATACTAATGCTCTTTTCCGACAGAGAAAAAACTCTGTGCATCAACACAAGGTCCGCACTTATGCTCGCATTGGTAATGCTCTCTTCCGTTACTACAAGTATGTGGCTGTTTGCGACCAGCAACGTTGCCCATGTTGATGAAGTTGCTGATGCATACATAGTGCGTTCAGAAGTTGAAACGGCAAATTATGCATATAGCAAGGAAATGATTGATAACTCGAAGGTGCGGAGAGAATGGCAGAACGATGAAGCTAAAGTAATCAAGAATATCGCCGGATCGAACTTCACCCGTTATTCCGGAAGGTATGCAACGCTGAACGCCGGGACTTCTGCTGGTGTATCGAGCACTAACTATTATTGGTCCATAAGTAATCCTTTCGTGAACAATTACAGAGATGCTCTCTGCATGAGAGAGCCAAAATTCCAGGTTTTCCAAGGATACGATGATCGTACTGTCCCTAATACTCTGGCCGCCGTCGAATACTACACTGTGCAGGAACAGGAAAACCTATCATTCAACAAGCTCTCATTACCTTACGGGCCGGGAAACAGAGAAGAATATAAGCTCGGAATTCCATATGGCTTTAAATATATAGATAAGATAAATGCGCAGGCTGCTATTAAGGACGATAAAGAAAATCTTCTTAAAGAGCTCGGACAAGCTACTCTTACACCAGAGCAGGAGGAAAAACTCAAAGAAACCGTGGAAAACAATATTCTGGTATATCGAAATCAGTATGCTCTTCCTTTAGGGTATTGCTACGATTCAGCTATCAGGGAAAGCGATTGGTATGCTCTGAATCCGGCGCAGCGGCAACAAGCCCTTCTGGAAGCAGCAGTGATTCCGCAGGACAGAGGAGCGGATACCTTTCGGCAATACTCTCCTCCGTCGGAAGACTATAGAGTTCCTTTCGAAATAGTATATGACGGGACCGATTTTGTTCGCACCGACTATGGATTTGTAACTACAGAAGACGACGTAACAATTGCACTCGCCCTAAAGAATCCAACAGGAAATTCAGAAACTTATGTTGGATTTGATAATTTGGATTTCAATCCTACTAAGCAATATGATCTGTATTTCGGAGATGACACGGTAGATCCTCTTAAACTTTACAATAAGACCAACTGGGAAATCCTTGATTCAGGGACGAGAACCGAAATTCGTAAGGAACGCGATTATTGGGACCCTGTTGTTCCCGTAGATCTTGTTTTTGAATCATCCGCGTATGTTAAAAAAACGCTCCGATACGACCCGCCTGATGCCCCTTTCTCCTCAGGAAGGCATAACTACGTCGTTAACATGGGTTATGGCAATGAAGCGGTCAGTTATATCCGTCTTAGACTTCCTACAAAAGGAGTTTACAGTTTCGACGATTTGAGCATCTATTCTGTTCCGATGGACGGATACGCAGAAAGAGTACGTAATCTTAAAGATAGTTCTCTTCGCAATATCCGTCTGACTACAGATAACTTGCGCGGAGATATCAGTGCGAAGAAACCAAAACTTCTGTGTATTGCAATCCCATATTCCAGTGGCTGGACCGCGAAAATTGACGGGAAAGATGCAGATACATTTTGCATAAATACGCACTACATAGGACTGGATATTCCACCGGGTAATCATAGCATCAGTCTGCACTATAGAACGCCACATAAAACGGAAGGTTTCCTTGTGTCTCTTGCAGGACTTCTGGCACTTGTATTGATAATACTGGGTAATCACTTTTTGCAAAAGCGCAGGCAAAGCAACGCTAATTAGGAGATGATTGAATGAAGAAGATATCCATCATAGTACCCTGCTTTAATGAAGAAGAGAGCCTTCCTTTGTTCTACCAGGAGGTAACTAAGGTATTAGTTAATCTGAACAGGGATTATGAACTATTATTTGTAAATGACGGTTCATCAGACGGAACACTCAAAGTATTGAAAGAATTGTCAGCAAAAGACAGTCATGTTCTTTACTTGTCATTTTCGCGTAATTTCGGGAAAGAATCAGCAATGTATGCCGGTCTTCAAAACAGTCACGGAGATTATGTTGCTATTATGGATGCAGATCTGCAACATCCACCTGCACTTCTTGCTGAGATGGTGGAGTGTCTTGATACCGGAGAGTACGACAGTGTATCTGCGCGCAGAGTTAACCGCGATGGAGAGCCCCCACTTCGCTCTTGGTTTGCAAGACGTTTTTATAAAATACTCAATCGGTTTTCTGATGCAGAAGTGGTTGATGGCGCAAGCGACTTCAGGCTGATGAAACGCAATATGGTAGACGCGATTCTCGCCATGCATGAATACAACAGGTTTTCAAAAGGCATCTTCGGATGGGTCGGTTTTCGCACCAAATGGCTTCCGTATGAAAATGAGGAGAGAGTTGCAGGCGAAACTAAGTGGAGTTTCTGGGGACTATTCAAATATGCCATCGAAGGAATTGTCAGTTTCAGCCAGGCGCCGCTGGATATCGCTTCATGGATGGGTACTTTTATGACCATGCTCTCTTTTGCAGCGATACTGTTTATTGTTGTTAGGAAATTGATCTTTGGTGATCCCGTAGCAGGATGGGCATCGATGATTTGTGTAATTGTTTTTATCGGTGGAATCCAACTTATGATTCTTGGTATAATCGGACAGTATTTGGCCAAAACGTACTTGGAAGTTAAAGAGAGGCCGCATTACATTATTTCCGATTGCAACTTTGATGATGCAAAGAAGATAGGATAAGAATGAAGTGGATTAAACAATTATATGAATCAGAAAAGATTCGCTACTTGTTCATCGGTGGTATGACGACACTTGTCAACCTCGTTATCTTTCACCTCCTGGTAGATGTGCTTCACCGAAATGTAACAGCGAGCAACGTAGTTTCAATTATTGCCGCTATATTGTTTGCCTTCTTCGCTAACAAAATAGTGGTATTCCGCGCCAAGTCATCAGGTGTAAAAGCCGTGTTTGCCGAGCTGATTAAGTTCTTCGGCGGCAGAGCTGTTACGATGGTGATCGAGGTTGGTGGCGTTTACCTGCTGTACAATATACTTGGCATAAAAGCTATGATTGCAAAAGTAGCTACGCAGGTCATAGTAGTGATTCTGAATTATTTTATCAGCAAGTACTTTGTATTCTCTCAAAAGTAACTATCTCGTGCGACATCAACTTGCCGATAAACAATCTGACAATATAAGAGCACTTCCGCAATAGGAAGCGCTCTTTTCTTAAACTCTTATTATCTTCTCTCAAGACTTATTTGATAAGAAACGTCTTGGTCACGAAGTCTTTGTATGCACCCTGTCCGATGATGTGAACCTTGGCGGTTCCCTTCTTAACATTGTTTTCAAATGTCAGCTTGTAGTGGGTGCCCTTCTTGAGTGTCTTTCCGTTCATCACTACCTTAAGGTTAGGCTGGCCCTGAGCGCTTCCGGTGTACTTCCTGTTGGTTATGCCACTTATCTTAGCGGTTTTGATCGATACGGCATTTGAATAGTGATTGCCCTTGTTGAGCACACTTCCGTCACCAAAGCAGTATAGTCTGCCGGACTTCGGGATAGTGTTGAACTGCACCTTGGTATTGTTGCACTTGGTGTTGATCAGGATGTCCTTGGCTCCCTTGTTGCCTGTAGCAACATTGTATGCAACGGTGGTACCTGTGCATTTTTTCTTGCTTCCCTGTACCTGGATGCCATTCTTGGTGCTGCTCTTTACTGTATTTTTGTATACCACGCAGTTCGTACCGTCCTGAACAAGAATGCCGAGCCCCTTGGATGAATTCACGGTATTTTCTCTCAGTTCCGCCGTGACAGTCTTTCCTGCAGCCGATACCAGAACATTCATTCCGTTGTTTGCTGAACCGGTCACGGTATTACCTTTTACGATGACCGTCTTGGAATTCATAATGCCGACACCATTGGACTTGGAACTGTTAATGGTGTTCTTCAGCACCTTCGCGCTGCCGCTCTGATATACATAGATACCTTCCTTGGTGGAATTGCTGATCGTATTCTCATCTACCTGAGATGCTCCGGCTGTATGGAGGAATACGCCCTGCTCCGTGGATCCGGAGATGGTGTTCTTATACACTCTGGTAGTTCCCTTGTTTACGTAGACACCTGTCTTCTTTGGAGAAGTTATGGTATTGCAGTTGATCTTTGTGGAAGCTGTTCCTTCCTGAACGAAGATTCCATGCTCCTGGGCATTCTTTATAGTGTTGTTATAAATAGTAATCGGGCTTTTCCCTACCCATACTCCATCCCTAAGAGGACTGATTACCTCGTTGTTCTTTACAGCTCCTTTGCTGCCGTTTTCGATATAGAAGGCGTTGCCTTTTACATTCTTGATATTGGTATTGCTGTAAACCTGAACATCGGAAACATCGTTCATTTTTACGACGTTGTAAACTCCGTTAACTTTGTTGTCGTGGAACTTAACAGTATCGGCTGTGTAGAAGGTAAGAGCTCTTCCGTAGAATTCAGGCTTGTCCTCTGACCTCAGATTTGTGAAGGTGCAGTTCCTGACCTCTATGTTGTCAGCTCTCTTGTTATTGACAGCGTTCGCATGGTGAGTTCCCACACCGCTGAAGACGCCATTGAATGTGCAGTTTTCTACTGTGATGTTCACGCATGGTGTGTTGTCCAGAGGCTTGCCGTTCGGCTCACCCGTTTTACAGGTGAAGTCAAGGTGGATGGCCTCCATGGAATTGTATCTTTTGTCGTCTCCTTCAGTTATGTCACCCCAGAAGCTTGGGTCTGAGCCCGTGTACGTTTTAGAATCTGTAAAGGTGCAGCCTGCTATTTCGGCGCCGTTGACTCCACTGATATTCATCATGTGGTTTGTACTTCTCTTCACGTTTATTCCCGTCAGAGTGATGTTCTGAGCATGCCTGAACATGATGCACTGAGTATCGGCTGAGCTGCCTGCACCGAAAGCATCCCAAGTCCCCCCATTGACCGTAACATTCTGCACCTGTGTGTATCCGCCTTTTTTACATATGGCAGATGAACCCGGTTCATCCGCCCTGCATCTTTCACCGTTGCAAATATGGGCTCCCTTGAGCATGGTGCCGCCGTCCGGATTGGTATATTTAAAAGTGCTGCCCCTTGCATCGAGAACGGTATTCGAGTAGATATATATGTTCTTATCAATCCTGTACGTTCCCTCAGGAACGATTACCCTAAGAGTCTCACTGCCATGCGGAGTTGCCAATGCGCTGTTGAGATTATCAGCGAAGTTTCCTTCAGTTTCAACTTTAACTGTCTGGTCCGCAAAGACCGCTATGCCGCCTGCGATCACGAACACCAGGCACAGCAATGTCGCAAACATGTAATGTGGTAATCTATTTTGCTTCTTCATCTATTACTCCTTAGCTGTTTTAAAAGCTGCAGAATTTTATCGATCGAATGAGTAAAAACGTTTAGCTCCACCCACTTTATTGTTCTTAGCTACGGTTTTCTTGCACTTTGTGTTGATGAGAATATCTTTCTTACCTCTATTTCCTTTGGAAATATTATCTGTGACCTTCGTCCCCACACATGTCTTTTTCATACCCTGGACGGTTATTCCGTTGGACTTGCTACCTGTTACATTATTTTTGAAAACTACACAATTCGTCCCGTCCTGGATAAGAATACCAATCTGACCGGATGATTTGACGGTATTATATCTCACTCCAACTGTCGCAGTTTTCTTCTTGTTGTTCGCTAGTACCATTATCCCGTTCTGCTTGCTACCGGCAATCGTATTCGTATTGACATTCGCCCCCTTTGCATTCTCCACTATGATGCCGTGAGTGCCGGCGTTTTTAATGGTGTTATTGTATGCAGTCACAGCGCTGCCATAGATATATACACCGGTCTGCTTAGGCGTATTGACTCCGTTGTTCGTTATCTTGCCGGAGCAGGCGTTTCTGACATAGAACGCGTTGCCCTTGACGCCTCTAACATTCCTGTTATTGGAAGCCACGACATTCTTGACATTGTCCAGGAGCACCGCATTATATACACCGTTGATGGTGTTGTTCAGGAAGCTCACGTTGTTGGCAGTATAGAACGTCAGAGCCCTGCCGTAACAGTTTGCATTGCCGGTGTTACTGGCGATATTCGTAAAAGTGCATCCTTTGACTGTGATATTGTACGCTCTCTTGCTTGCATCCGTATTGGCATGGTGAGTTCCCACACCGCTGAATGTGCCGATAAACTTGCATCCGGATACGGTTATATTCTTGCACGGAGTATTGTCCAAAGGCTTGGCATTCGGCTCACCGCTTTTGCATGTGAAGTCAAGATGCAACGCTTCCATGGAATTGAACCTGTCCGCTTTTCCTGCCGGGATGTCTCCCCAAAAGGCCTTATCTTTTCCGGTATATTTCGTAGGTGCCGTGAATGTGCAGTTAGTAATGGTTGCGTTATTGACTCCGCTGATATTGAAAGCGTGGTTGGTGTTGCCCATTGCGGTTATGTTCTTCAGAGTGATGTTCTGAGCGTGTCTGAACATAATGCACTGGGTGTCGGTCTTTGCATTTACCTTTGCATTCCAGGTGCCACCGTTTACCGTAACATTTCTAACTTGTTTATATTCACCCAGGGAACAATTTCCGCTTCCCTCATCGGCTCTGCATCTCTGCCCGTTGTGCTTATGGGCGCCTTTCAGCATGGTGCCGCTACCTGTAAATTTGAACGTACATCCCGTGGCATTGAGAACAGTATCCGAATAGATGTATATATTCTTGTCAATTTTATATGGTTCATTAGGAACATTTTTAGGAACATTTACTGTCAGCAATTCTCCGTCATGCGGAGTCTCTAGGGCTGCTCTCAGATTATCCGCAAAGTTCCCGCGAGTTTCTACTGTAATCTCCTGATCGGCAAATACTGCCGCACTGCCTGCAATTACGAATACCATACACAGCATCGACGTGAGCAGGTAATGTGTTAATCTGCCACTCTTCTTCATCTTAATTTCTCCTTTAGTCTTGAGTCTCTATTAACCCTTTCGGGGACTCTGTCCGTTCTTTTTCTGTTTAGTTCTTTCGTGCCCTAAACTATACAATATCAACGGTTACACTAAAGGCTGTCAACGGTTACATTAGTGGTTAAATTAGGCGTTTTGGTCAATTATTGTATTTAATGCTCTGAGTATGGCCTCTTCTTCTTCCTCTGTGATATTCGTGGAGTAGAACTGATCCTCTCTTATGTCTCTCAGGAGCGACTGAATTAGATATCTGAATCCGTTCCCGTCGAAGTTGGAGCTGTAGTGCTTGGCTCTTCTTTCGTTTTTATTCTTATACTTGAAGTATCCGACTCTCCACCAGTCTTCAGGAATCACGATCTCACCGTCGGTTCCAGTTATCACCATGGCTCCGTCGAGATCCATATCCGTTCCTATCTCCGCTATGGCCGTTGCGTTAGGGTACCTGAAGGTGATCATTCCGTACAGACCGTTGCCGTTATCATCACGCACGATCTTGGAGCTGATATCATCATATCCGGCACCCAGCACCTTGGTAATCGCACATATCGGATAATATGCGAGATCGAGAAGGTCGAATACTGATGTCTCATCAAATGATTCCTTGGAGATTGAGCATCTGACATTTATGATGTCTCCGATGATGTTGCCTCTCGCCATCCACAGCAGCTGTCCGAAGGCATGCTGATATATCGTCATAACATTACCGAATATTATCGCATCGTTCTCCTTGGATATTCTCTCGAGCTCATCCTGATCCTCCTGTTTCAGAGATGCAGGCATGTCGCAAATCACGTGCTTACCACTTTCGAGGGCTTTTTTTGCATATGCAAACCTCTTCTCACGAGAGACTTTGATGTATATGATATCCACTTCTTTCAGGAACTCGTCATAGTCCGAAAAAGACTGGTTGAGTTCATACTTATCGCAGAACTCCCTGGCTACTTCATCATCCTCGGCAAAGACTCCCTCTACGTGTATGCCGCTTACAATCTGAGCTTCATATACTGCATCACTATCCTCAAGATTATCGGTCACTATGCCCAGTCGATAGATGGAGCCCGATTCCTCTCTTATCTGAGTGCTTGAAATATTCTTCGTTCTCTCCAGATATTTGACCTCACAGTACTTGCTGACGTGGTCGAATTTACCCTTCCAGTCCGATCCTATTACCAGCACATCAACATGGTATTTAATAATGTCCGGAATTTTCTGTCCCAGGTATTCTTCTACGATAATTTTGTCTGCAAAACCGGTCTTCCTTACATTCTCAATACGTGTGGCTAGGCTGTCTCTGACGGAGAGCTTTCCTCTCTCGGCATCATATGTCTCTCCGGTGACACCAACGATAAGGTAGTCCCCCTCTTCCTTGGCTCTCTTTAGGATGTTGTAATGTCCCTGATGGAACAGATCGAAGGTTCCGTATGTGATTACAGTTCTCATATGCTGTGCTCCTAATTTGTAAAAAAAATTCAACTTGTTTTGTATGGCTAATCCAGCTTGCTTATAAACTCCCTCATCTTAACTACGGCATCGAAAAATTGCCTGTACTCGTCAGGCTCCCATTTCTCGCGTATCCTCGTGCTTACTCCCGACGGACCTACGACTGAGGGGACAGAAAGCGCGACATCCATGCCTCCGCTTGTCGAAGGAATAGGCGTCGAGACCGAAGCAATGGTAGGCTTCTGGTTGAGTATCGCGTCTGCCAGATGGCATACGCAGGTAGCTATGCCGAAATGCGTCTTGCCCTTGGCTTCGATAATCTCGGCTCCCATGGTCTTGGTCTCCTCGGCGATTTCTTTTCTGATTTCCTCTGTCCAAGCAAGACCCATGCTCTCGCAGTACTCCGCAATCGGGAAGCTCCCTATCAGCACTCTGCTCCAGAGCGGGAACTGCATATCTCCATGTTCGGCTACGATGTATCCGCTGATGACGCCCGTGCTGAGACCGACATAGTCAGCAACGACTCTTATGAATCTGGAGGTATCCAGTATGCAGCCGCTTCCGAACACCATGCCGCTCGGGAGGTCCATCCACTCCGCGACCTTGTATGTCAGGACATCACACGGATTGGAAATGACCATAATAACACCGCCGTTGTAGTGCTTTTTTATCTCATCTACGACATTGCGCATTATATTTATGTTTTCCTGTGCCAGGTCCAGCCTTGTCTCACCGGGCTTTCGGTTACGTCCGGCTGTAATGATGATTAGATCGCAGTCCTTGCATGACGAGTAGTCGCCCGCATACAGATCGACCGTGCCTACGCTCGGGATTCCGTGACGTATATCCTTGGATTCGCCCATGGCTTTATCTTCATTGATGTCGATAATCGCTATCTCCCTGGCTATATCTCTGAGAGCGAGCGCATATGCAATGGAGGAGCCTACAAAGCCCGCGCCTATTATCGCGACCTTGCGGCGCCCTATCGTGGGTACTTGATTCATTCTTCCTCCTATATCACTCCGCGCTCCTGTAGCTTGCCGAAGGCAGCGAGCAGCTCATCGTAATCCTTCGTCGTAAGGTTGCCTATATGTCCCACGCGGAACAGATAGTTGCCTATTTCTCCGCCGTTAGGGCAGATCCAAATACCGTACTCGTTCTTGAGCAGTTCGAAGATCTCCTTCGCATTACCTTTCTTGGTATAAAGAGAAGTTACTGCGTTGGACGGACTGTCGGTAAACAGTTCAAACGGGAAAGCCTTTACTTTCTCTCTGAAGTAATTCGCCAATGATTCGATCCTGGCCACTTCTGCCTCAGCGCCGCCCTGCTCTTCGATTTCGCAAAGTCTCTTGTGAATCTGAAGCAGTGTGGTTACGGCCGGAGTGAAAGGAGTCTGGCCTCTCTCTCCGTTTTTAAGTGCATCCGAGAAATCCAGATACATGCATCCGCTCTCTATCCTTTCAACTCTCTCGAGAGCTGTCGGAGTCAGAAAGACAATAGAGATGCCCGGAGGCACAGCAAGTGCCTTCTGCGAACCTGTAAGCATCAGATCTATTCCGTAGCGATCCATATCGATAGAGTCAGCCAGGAATGAGCTGATGGCATCTACTATGAGGTATATATTATTTCTTTTACAGAAATCATGTATGAGATCGAGGTCATAGAATACTCCTGTCGACGTCTCGTCGAGATTTACCAGGAACGCGGTATATCCCTGCCCATCGTACTTTGCAAGATCATCTGCAGTCAGGGGCTTTCCGGCCTCGAGGACAATGGCTTCATGCGGCACCTTATGAAGTTCGCAGAGCTCCACGAACCTTTCTCCGAATCCGCCGCCGTTTACTACCAGCGCCTTATCTTCCTCTGTGAGCGTGTTGATGACCGCAGCCTCCATGGCAGCCGTGCCCGATCCCGTAAGAAATACTATCCTGGAACCCTCAGGCGCTTTGGCTAGCTTCAGCAGCATTTTTTCATTCTCAAGCATGATAGCCGAGAACTCCGCCGTTCTGAAATACGGTGTGTTCTCTGCTCCTATTGCGCGAACTTCTTCACTGGATTGAACCGGTCCGACGGTGAAATTAATCATATGTCCCTCCTAATTGTTCGAATATGTTGTTAATAGTTTTGGCAACTTCTGCCGGATGCTTTTTTATAAAGAAGTGTTTTCCGGAAAACTCTATGTACTCTCCGGGTCCGCTCAGGATATTGTCCCAAGAGCGAATTCTCTCGGCCGATATATCCTCGGGCGAATACATAATCGTATATGGTATGTCGATAGGCTCGCATTCCGTCTTGCGATAATTTGAGATTAACTCGTAATCACGCTTTATAGGCTCGAAATACATCCTTCGAAAAACCCTGTTTTGCAAAGTCTTTTCATCTATTCTGTTAATGCCGCCGCGGTTTCGGATAAGATCAGCCACTTCATCATCTGTAAGAGCTGCAAAGTTTCCGTCAAACCATCTCACCTCCGGCTCTTCATGTGAGCACAGCACGAGATGCATAGGGGCATGCTCCAACAGTTTTCTGGCCAGAAGCTCGTACACCGCCATGGTGCCCATGCTGTAGCCAAGGAGAACGTAGTCGTCGTTCGGCTCAACTATTTCTCCAATGAGAGCTGCAATATCCGTCGTAAGTTCATCCCAGTTGTTGTAGTACGGAAGCTTGTTTCTCCTGCCATGACCGGAATAATCCAGAGTATAGCAGGCTATCTCATCATTGACAGCTTCTGTCATCTCTCGAAAGAGCGAGGTATCACCACCGGCATGTGGTAAACATATCAATTTGTTCTTCATCATTTAATGATACTATATATTCAAGTATTATTCGACTCTTTGTTCCTCTGCCAAAACATATGTCGTATCATCTTATATTGTGCGCACGGGAACTGACATAATCTTAGCAGCCGCATATTCTATTTCCTTATCGCTCGTGATAAACAAACTGCTCGATCCGATCAGTTCCGGCGGAGCGAACTCCATAGGAAGCACGATAGCGCGCATACCTTCTGTCATTTTCTTTATTGCTTTATCTGTCGTGCCGACGATTATAATCCTCTCTTCGTCACCTTTTATATCTGCCAGTTCTTTCCTTATCTGATCGGCACCTGCCTCATCGTATTTTATGAGAACATACGGTTTCTGCACGGCCTTCTTACTGATGCAGTATTCCTTTCCGTGAATCTTTCCGAGGTGATAGAATTCCTCACCCTCTATGCTACAGAGTATGCCATCCTGCTCAATCGTCGGCCTCTTTAATTCAATACCCGAAGACATGAACCATTCGCATACGTTTTCCGGCATTTCTGACATATCCATCGTTCTTACCCTGTTAGCCGGCACAACTTCCTCCATTCCTTTTACAGGAAGCTTAGTTCCTTTGATGAGCCATAGCTCATCATACTCGGCACCGCCTAGTATTCTCTGCCATTCCCTTTTCAGGTCTTCTTTTTCGACGTTGTTGTACCTGCTGCGCTCAGGCTCTGCGATGCGCTCCGCAGGGTACTGACATATGCCTTCATAAATCAGCATATTCATTTCTTCAAGAGATTCATCCGTGTTAGCATCGATATCTTTCCTGCTCGTCTGCGGGAAGAAAACGTCCAAACCTGTCTCTTTGGACGCATCTACTGCTGCCATGAGTCTATGTAGATATCCGAAAACGCTCCTTCTCGTCCAGTCTCCCGCGATGAGAATGCATTTTTTCGCGCCGTCCCTATTAATCGGGATGAATTCTCCCAAGCCTATCGAATTGCTGCTGATTCCGTCCGGGACCGGCTCGCATATTTTAGCGGAATTTCTCTCTGACAAAAACTTATATCCCTCATTTACCGCATCGTAGACATCTAGGCTTCGTACTATCCTTTTGGACAATTTATCCTCGGTCTTTCCGAAGAAGATGCTGTCCTTGCCGCTTCTTTCTGCGATGGCTGCGGCTCCGTCATTGGCACTCACTATCACATCAGCCATCTCAAAAATCTCTTTCAGGCTGTGTGTATAAGGATACGTGTCTTTCAGCAGATTAGGGTCTGTATCTTCCATGCTCTTGCAGTAGTCCCAGGCCTCCGTTGAGATTCCGTAGACCAGCCTGCCCTTTTTGAGCTTGCTTCTGATATCCATGAACTGATCTGCCTCTCTTTTAGGATTGCGATGGATGGATGGCATCAATACGGCCATCATCTTTCCCTTTGTCGGACATTTTATGTATAAATTGTCATAGACCTCATCCTTTATAAAATAGTCGGCATTATTTGCTGTTCTGATATAATGCCTCGCCCTTACCGATAGGGTGCTTCTCGCCTTCAATCTTTTCTTCGAGCAGACCATGTAAATAATTTGGCCGGCCTTTTTTACGAAATAATGCGGAATATACCATATCGTAAAGATCCTGCCCGCTTCAGACAAGGCTTTGATGAATTCATAGGTATCTATTATGACCGGTATTATCCTTTCGTTATTTGCCAGTTCAGGGAAAGAATGCCTGAGCGAAGCGAAATCCGAAACAGCCAGATAAAAGCGTCCGTTCTTATGTTCAAGCTCTCTTTGCAGTAGCTCCATCAGGACGGTGTTCGTTACAGTATCCGTGCCTAAAATGAATAGGGACATTTCCCTGTCAACAGGTTCTGAGCGAAAAGCATATGATGTTGTTGCCAAGAAATCTTCTTTTTTCATCTGATATCCTCTACGCACTGAACAATCAGTTCACAAATCTCGCTTGTCGTATTGCCGCACATCCTGTCAGCTTTTGCGAAATAATAAGCTGACATCGTCTCACTCGGAAGATCGACAGTGTCAAGTATCGTATACTCACCGTCGGTCGGCATTTCCGAAAAAACGCAGTCTTCAATATTTCTGCTCAGAGCACAGCTTTTCAACACTTCTCTGTTGCTCGTCTTGTCCGTAACTACCATGCCTACAAGAACATCCCGGTCTTTACACATGGAGATAGCATCCATCAGGCGGTCACAATGCTCGTCAGAACTAACCCGACCATTGCACAGGAATACTCCCTTCGGTCTGATTATTTCCTTCGCGTCAGTATAAATTCGAATGTCATCGCTCCATACCTCTGCGTTTATTGATGTTGTTTTTCCGTCTTTTTCGATAATCATGTTTGCTGTTCTGTATTCTCCATCTGACCTTTTTGCAGAAACTCAAGCAGTTTGTTCGCGGTGCCGTCCCTGCCGTTCTCCACCAGCCATTCTATATAAATCTTCCAGAGATCGTCATCGGCCACGAGCGCAACTTTTTGCTTTCTGTATTCCTCAATCTTACTGACATAATCACCCATCAAAAGCATCGCATTGTCATGATGCCCTTCATTCCAGGTGCGGACGACATCATCCTTGTAATTTGCGATTTTATCCTTTAGGTGAAACTGTTCGTCTATACTGAAAAACATGCTCCAGGCATGTCTGGTCTGCTTATTGTAGTCATTTATATCCTCTTTGAGCGATCTCATATACTTGTCCCTTTTAGCGAAGAATTCTTCGTCAATCAGATCATCATCTGCGTATTCCCAATACGTTTTGTATGGCAACTTAGGGCAGCATATGCACATATACGTCTCTCTTTTGCCTCTTATTGTTTTGTCGGACCAATCGGGACCGTACTGTGTCATCAAATATTTTTTCGTATCCCCGACCGTGGTGAACTCGTATCCGCCAAGTATGCACTTCTTCTGTCCGTCCCAGAAACCCTCCGGAAAGATCATGCGCTTGCCCATAGGAAGCTTGATCTCGGTCTTTCCGTTTTTTTTGACACGTGCCTTTTCAAACAGTTTAAGGATCCTCTTGTTTTGGGTGCTCTCGCCTGTAACTCGCTTCATAACACCGGTAATCCCGCCATATATCTGTGCTCGTCTGGACTTATGGAGGTCTTTGCCCATGCCCCACTCATAGACCGCAAGCTCGCTCTGACTTATTCCGTTGTTTCGGATAATATGTATATTCACATATACTCCATGCTTACGGAACAGCCTGTATTCATCCAGATTGAAAAAAGTCGAGTCCGCGTTCACATAACGGTAGTATGCTCCGGGTAGCAACGGGTTCTCTTCAAATGATTCGAACTCTCTTTGACCCGGATACTTTTCATTTGCGAGCGAGCAGAACTTGATGAAGTCATCATAAAACATCGCAAAATCAGCCTCGTATCCGATCATCTCGCCCTTTGTCTGGCTTGCCCATAATTGCTTGTCGATCAGATATATTCTGAGACCGTTCTCATCGCAGATGGTCTGTATCTCCGCCATCAGCCCTAGACAGGCTGCCTGCGCTTGTGTAATCATGATCCTCCGTTCTCTGCCGCCGCTTTTTCCATTTCCAGCAGTAATATGCCGTTTACGAGATTCGCTCTGGCAACTTCATAGTCATTATCGGACGCGGCCGTATTTCCCCGGAGTCTTTCCGCATCCCCGTGATATTTCATCAGTTCACCGTCTTCAGGATGATACTTCAGGATACCATCAATATAGCTTATGATATCATCCGGCTCATCTCCGTCTTTCAGCATGTATTTGGCCTTTTCTCTGCAAAGATGCACCTGATAAGGCATCATTGCGAGGCCTTCATCAAGCAACTTTCGCGCCACGTCAACGTCAGGCTCGCTGTATGTATATCTAAGCATCTCTGCTATCGTATTACAGAGATCGAGTAGTTCCTGCAGATTTTCGCTGAGCGGCTCCTCACGATTATCCTGTCTTTTCTTTATGATCTTGGAAGCCATCCTGTATTTGCCGAACAGCACTTTCGGAATTAAAGCCGCCCAAAGCAGCTCGTCCGGCATATCAATGTACAGACCCCAGTAATTTACGGGAGGTCTATCCAGCACATTGAAATACGGTTCGAAGAGCAGCGCAAGATCACCGTACTTTTGATCACACACCCATTTTTCGACATCTATCTCCTTTTCCTTTATGTACTCAATCAGCTGCCATACAGGCCCCGAAGCAGACAGCTTATGGGTCCGCGGTACTACATACTGATATTCCTTCAACACTGAGAACCATCTGTCTTTTTTCTCTTTCAACATCTCGTGGATGGCCGCTGTATCGACCCAAGGCATATAGCTTTTTTCGTACTCTGTATACGGGCGATCGAAATCGTAGACAGTCACGTGTTGCTCCCTTTCCTGGTTTTCCGGAAGTTCAAACCAGCTCTCACCGTATGCCTTATACAAAACATTCAGGGTGTTTCCGAAAACCGGCAGCATCGTATCCTCAAACTTCACATATTTGACACCGCCGAGGTCTTCTTTGGTATAACACTTGCTCATGAACTGGGATAAGATAAGGTAGGTGTCAGTTTCACTTTCTTTATAGCGCGTAAGTCTGGAATACAAATCGTCTGTGATTTCCTTTTTCTTCACAGGATTTTTAGCTGCCTCCAGATAAAGATCTATAACAGCAGAAGACCTCCTGCTGTCCAAAGTATATGTCTCAGTGGTTATTTCAGAATAAGCTTCCCAGCATTCAAGAGCTTCTGTCTGCTCTTCCTCGGAATTGCCTACAGGTTGAAGTATTATTATGTCTATGTACAGGCCCTTAGGTGCATCCTCAATAAAACTACTGCGCTGCATTGCAGTTGAATCCAGCGCAGTGTATCTCCATATTGGATTTGGGTAATTCGGGTATGTCCTCTTGCAGACCACTGTTCGATTGGGCGGGAATTTTGTTTTGGACAACTCAAGAAACTTTTCTGCGTTTTCCCTTGTCATATGGATGTCCGCATCATCATCCCAAGGCAGGAATCCTTCATGTCGAATTGCTCCGATGAAAGTACCTCCTGCCAGGACATACTCTATGTCGTTTTCTCTGCAGATTGTGTCAATCTCTTTTAAGAGCTTTAACAGTTCTGCTTGGCATCTTGATTGAATCATATATCAGACTCTTATTAGCTTTCCGTACTCAGCAACGACTTTGTTTCCCAGAGCGCGGAACATTCTGATTCTTCTCGGATCCATAACGAAACCGAACAGTCTCTTGTTCCCTCTCACTATCCTGTTTACATACGAATCCACTAGCATGCCATACAGGGTATTGCGGTAATCCGGATGCACCATCGTATATGCACCTATCATGAAGATATCCGTCTCTGCGGAGATAGCCACATGTGCTACTATCTTACCGTTCTCGCGAAGCACGAAGCATCTGCCCATGCCGCTTGAGATAAGGTTTTGCAATGTCTCGAGGAGCTCATCATAGTTGTATGAAAGAGCATTTTCTTCGTCCATCAAAAGGAGCTCGGTTATCTCCGGCAAATCCTCCATGGTCGCGTTCTCGATTCTCGAATACATGTCACCGAAATCGCGGTGCTTGTTCAGTTCGAGAATCTCACCGAACTCAGCCACATAGCCGTCTCCGAATGCCGGCTGCAGATACTCAATCGTATCCTTGCGTGCAAATACACGATCAACATTTTCTGCTTTTGCTAATTCGATTAACTCATTAGGATCGAAATTGTTATGCTTGCTGTACAGTTGGAAGCAGCTGAAGTACTTCATGACAACAAATGAGTATTCTCCGTCCTTCTCGTCTCCGCACCAAACCTTGATGGTATCACTGCCTATGCCATACCAATAGATATCGAGATACAGATAAAGGCATTCCTCTACATGAGGCGCCAGGTATTCAAGAATCGCTTTCTGCTCGCTTGCATGAACTTCTCTCATTTGTGTCCCCCTTCTTTCTACTTTCCAAGTTTATTCAATACATCTTCGGCAATCAGTTCAGGCGTTAATCTGTTCTGTTCCAGCATATACGGATATGTGCCGGCACGCTTGAACTCCTCATTGCAACCGAGTTTGAGAAGCGCCGGCATCTTTTCATCCGTCTCCGCCAGCACATCTGCGATTGCTGTTCCGAGTCCTCCGTTTACTCTGTGCTCCTCAACGCTTACATACAGCTTGCTGTCCCTGTTTGTCAGGATGCACTCTTTGTCGATAGGCTTGACAGTGTGTATGTCGATTACGCTGCAGCTGATGCCCTTCTCTTCGAGGATGTCTGCCGCCTTGAGTGTAACGCTGACCATCGAGCCTGTTGCGAAGAGTGTAACATCGCTTCCCTCTCTGATGGTTACAGCCTTTCCGATTTCAAAGTCGTAATCTTCCTTATGTACGACAGGATGATTCATTACTCCCGTTAGCCTTATGTATACCGGACCCTCGTGCTCGTAAGCCGCCTTTACGCACTTAGTCAGTTCGAGTCCGTCGGCCGGTGAGAGCAGCACGACATTAGGGATGGATCTGACTATAGCCATATCCTCTATCGCGTAGTGCGTGTTGCCGAAAAGTTCCATCGCAAAACCTGCGCCTATGCCGACGAGCTTGACATTGCAGTTCATGTAGCCCATGAAATGCCTGATATGCTCGCAGGATCTTAGGGCAGCAAAGTTGGAAAATGTCGTCGCAAACGGAACCTTTCCCTCGTCTGCCATTCCGGCAGCAATACCTATCATATTATTCTCCGCAATTCCGATGTTGTATGATCTGTCGGGATTGTTATCGAAGAACTTCTTGAGCCCCGATGTGATCGCGAGATCAGCCGTCAGAGCTACTATATCCTCGTTTTCCTGAGAGAGCTTGTACAGATATGTTCCGAACGTTCCTCTCATTCCGAGTATTGACCATGTCCTTATATCTACTGAACGTACCATGTGTATCTCTCCGTTATTTCTCTAATTCTGCTTTAGCGTCCGCATACAGTTTGTCATCAAGGTGGTTGTGATGCCATTCAGGATTATTCTCCATAAACGAGATACCCTTTCCCTTGACGGTATGCGCAATTATTACTGTAGGGCCCTTTCTCTCATTGTCAAGGGCTTTGCAGATATCCTCGGCATCGTGACCGTCGCACTCAATAATGTCCCAGCCCGCCGCCTTGAACATGCCGGCAATGTTTACCTCAAGTATCTTGTCGGATGCACCGTCGGATTGCATCTTATTGTAATCTACGATAGCCGTAAGATTCTTAATCTTATGGAAGCCTGCATACATTGCCGATTCCCAGTTGGTGCCTTCGTTGAGTTCTCCGTCACCGAGCAGAGTATAAATCTCTCCGTCGTGGAGCATTGCTCGTCCGACGGCATAGCAAAGACCGAGGCCCAAGCTGCCGCCTGAGTATATTACGGTGTTTTCTACGCACTTCGAAGGTTGACCCGGGAAGAGTCCTCCGTTGTCTTCGAAGGTATTAAGCTGATCTTCTGTAATTACGCCTGCCTCATAAAGTGCTACATAATAACCGAGGCCTCCGTGTCCCTTACTCAGAACGAAGAGATCCTTGTCGAAATCCATATAATCCGAAAAGAGTACTGTCAGGATATCGACACACGAAAGAGAAGGCGCCGTGTGTGATCCCACGTGTCCCATCTTGTATGTCAGGTCTATGATTCTTTTCCTGCCATCAAGAAATTTATCCGTAAGCACATATGCGTCATGCTTTTGTTTCATTCCTAATTTCCTTCCTTAACTGAACTGATTTATTATTTCTGAACTGTGGCCTGTGTCTACAGGCAGCGTATCGACCTGGTCATGGTTCTGATCAGATCATAGCCGTCCCAGATGAACTCAAAGTCCATGGTCTTACCCATAGGCACTATCCTGTCTACTCCTTTGAGGCCCGATTCTACCAGAGGACGGAAGATGTTACCATCTCCCAAGTACCCGATAGTCTGGCAGTGAGTATTATTGCAAAGCGGAATGATATCCTCTAAATTGTCGCAGTCATACTCGAAGAAGAATCCGCTGTTGTCCCTGTAATTCATTAAATCGTCATCGACGCTGTTTACCTTGATTCTGAAGATCAAGTTGTCCGGTGACTCTTCCTTTTTTATCCCCTCAACTTCCGAAGCCAGAATATACAGGCTGGTCAGTTTGTTGACGGCCTGCACCGGCTGCAGCTGGTACTTTTCTTTCAGGAGAGCATGCATATGCTTCCAGAACTCTTCCTTTGCTTCTTCCTTTTTACTGCCCGTCCATACAACAGTCCTTGGGGAAGTGCAAGCATTCTGGTCGGTCAGATAGGTGTCGTTGAAGAAATCATTTGCCACTCTTGCCTTGTCCTCTGTCTTCAGGTAATCATCGGAATCAATGACTGCCAGTGAGTAGCGATCAGCAAACGCAATCTCTGTTGTACGCGCAGCTATAGGCGACTCTCTGAATGTGGCTATGGTTTCGTCTCCACCCCAGATTATTCTGGTATCGCATACTGCCGAAAAACTGTCATTGACATCTTTTTCATGACCGTATCTGACGAGCACTATATATGGCTTCATCTCCGGATACTCATCCAAAGCTTTGCTTATAGCATTATTAATTATCCTAACCTGATCGAAGTCTTTGGAAGGCACTTTAACTATATTCGCATTTCCCGAGAGCAGTCCCGTTATGAGGGAGTACATGTAGTTAACAGGCACGTTGGATGGAGCCACGTGAAATGCCACGCCGCGTCCGATTGCAATCACATTATCCTGCCATACTATCTTGCTCTGAAGTTCGCTCAAATTGGCTTTTCTGATCCAAAAGCCGAGCGTAATAATTTCCGGATATGCCTTGGCTTCAGGATCTCTCATCAGATACTTTGAAACCTTGTCCAAGAAAGTAGTGACCTTCTCATCAAACGCCTTAAGAGGCTTGACGCTTTGTATGTCTGCTACCTGCTCTTCTGAGCCTACGAGATAGGTGACACCCTTTAGTTTTTCTCTATCAAAACTTGGCTGCATATGTATCGCTGCACCCCCTTATTTCAGCATTCTTAAGTCTTCCGAATATCTTGAAGTATTTACCCAATCTTCCGCATGGGCAATCATCCTCTCCGAGTATGGCTCCCTCGTCCTCAGTCAGGAGACTATGTCCCGGATAGGACTCCGGTATGGTCGATACGACCTGGATAATACCCTTTTCTCCTACCGAACACGGCTCAAAGGTATCGTGGTTTCTGATTATTACATCCGAAAAGACAGAGGCGTGGAGATGTCCGCACTCGCATTCCATATAGATGCAGCCCGTCTGCTCTACCATGCCGTAGTAGTCATGTATATCAGACAGTCCGCAAGCATCCGTCAGGCGCTGCTTGAATTCCTCAGGTGATACCTGCTCGCTGACGAGTTTTTTCCATCCGCCGCCGTGAATCAGCACTCCATTGCTGAGGTCGAAAGTGATCGCCTGCTCCCTGAGTTTGAGCAGTTCCTTGTAAAAGTGCTGCCATATCATAAATGTGAATCCGAATAGGAGAATGCGCTCACCTCGGTGCTCTTCCAGGAATGTTTTGAGCGTATCTACGTCCAGATTCATATCATCATCAAGTGCGTAACATTTCTTGGAACCGAAAATAGAAAAGCCCAAGATCCCCGCTCCTCTGGCAGAGAACATGGCCCTGTTCTTGACTACGGAAGGGCAGTCGATGATAATCATCGGCATCCTTCCCGACCCCGTAAACTCTGACACTATTTTGGCCATAGCCTTCTGTTGATTGGATGCTGTCTGCCTGTCGCAGTATATCCTTGAAACAGCCTGTCCGCTCGTGCCTGATGAGGTCATTGTCTTAACAACTTCCTCATCAGGAACGGATTTAAGTGTCAGTTCCTTGAAAAGCCTGACCGGCAGGAAAGGCAGGTCATAATATGTCTTCTTTACTCCGTCGAATTCTGCGATGCCTTTTTCATCGATGCCGATGCTGTTAAGCATGCGTCTGTACTCTTCGCAGTTCTCGTAATGATGACGAGTGAGCTCTGCCTCTCTCTCGGTAAGCATTTTTATTTTTTCTTCCCTGTTCAGGGAATATGGTTTAATCTCTAATATTTTCTCGAACTCCATGTCCATTCCCGTTTCTATTTATAGTATTTCTCGAGTTCTACATACAGGGTCTTTCCTGATTCATTCCTCGGGATTTCATCTATTTCCACAACGTTTATGGCCACAGGATTAAGTCCTGTCTTCAGTATGATGTACTGGCGAATGTCCTCGGCTTTATCAGTGTTTGACACGAATATATACAGGTTGTCATCCTTGCCTCCGCTGGCGCAGTCTACGTCACCGAAGTGGCCCTTGATCAGTCTGTCTACTTCGTCGAGATTTACTCTGTTTCCGAAGATCTTCAGGAATCTCTTCTTTCTTCCGACTATGTAGAAGTAGCCGTCCGAATCGCGCTTGGCCATATCTCCGGTCTCAAGCCTGCCGTTTCTCTCATCCCCCTTTGCCAGATCTTCAGGCTTCTCGGCATATCCAAGAGTAACGTTGTCGCCGTAGTAAACGAGTTCTCCGCTTACATCGCTTTCCGTTATCTCATTACCGTCTTCGTCGATGAGTATCAGCTTTCCTCCCGGAATAGCAATGCCCATGGATCCGATCTTATCCAGCGCATGCTCTGCAGGCAGATATCCCATACGTGCCGTGGCCTCGCTCTGGCCGTACATTACGATGAACTTTCTGCCGGTCTCTTTGGCATAATTAGCAAATTTCTCGTGAAGTTCAACAGTCAGTTTTCCACCGGCCTGTGTCATATAGCGAAGTGACGGAAGATCCATTCTGAAGAATCTGAGTTTGTCGAGCATCTCGTAAGTATAAGGGACGCCTCCGAACGTAGTGGCCTCACCATCCTTGAAGAGTGCCCAAAACTCCTTTTGCATCAGAGTCTTGTCAGTAGCCAGAATCGTAGCACCTGATGCCAGATGAGTGTTGATTATCGAAAGACCGTAGGTGTAGTTCATCGGCAGCGTCGTGATAGGCCTGTCCTCCGATGTGATACCCAGGTAAGTAATAATCGATTTTGTGTTGGCTTCGATGTTCTTGTAACTCTGTCTGACAAACTTCGGGCTTCCCGTCGATCCTGATGTCGTCAGAAGAAGTCCGAGGTCCGGATGCAGCGGATAATCTTTTCCGTAGCTTGTCTTAACCAGGCTGTAGTCGTAAATTGAGTAAACGACCTCTCCCGAACCCGCAAGAGCTTCATCCAATTCTTTTGGAATCCACAGATACTCAGGATTGTATAGTTTAATCAGGCTGGTTCGGAGTTCTTCTTCGACGTGCGCGCTAAACAGCACGGGAACAATTCCGTGATTAAGAAACCCCGCGTATCCTGCAATTGAGCCGATAGTATTAGTGCAAAAAGAAAAGACCAATGCTCTTTTACCTACTGCTTCAGCTATCTCATTTCCGACCCTTTCAAGGTCCTCGTAGCTTGCAACGTTTCCGTTGTCTTCGCGTACTGCTACTCTGTCTTTAAAATCACTAAAATTCCACAGCATATTTGGTACTTAAAATCTCCATTCCTTTCTCATAAGAACTGAAATCAATGATGTCGTCTGTTTCCATCTGGATGTTAAGTTCATCCTCAAGCATTGCGATAAGGGACATATGTCCAACAGAATCCCATGCAGGAACAGCCATATATTCCAATCCCGGCAGCTGAGATTCATCAACCTCCAACGCTTCCATAAATACCTTGTTGTATATTTCCTTGTTGCTCATTTTACCCTCCATTTTGCGTAAACATTTGGAGTAATTATACCCAAAAACCCCGCAAGCGTCAAAAATAACACTGCCTTTAGACAGTGCTATTTTGTAAAACAGTTTAGGATTTTTATACTTCACTATTTAAAAATGCTCCCTGGTGATTATCATGTCAGACTCCAATAAGAATACCCTTTTTCTTCAATAATTACTCGATTGGCCATTCCCTTTACATCAATAATCAGAGATTCTTCCGGTAATCTGTCTTCGAAAAATCTTTCGTATTCTTTCTCTGTGATTGATAGATAATCCTTATGCGCGACAGCAAGAACAACACAGTCCACATCATATATTTGTTCAAGTGGTTTAAGTGAGCATCCAAACAGGGCCCCAACCTCAGCATTATCTGCAACGGGATCGGTTATGATTGGTTCAGCTCCATAACTCTTGAGCGTCTCAAATATATTCAAAACTCCCGTATTTCTTAGATCTTTGCAATCCTCCTTAAATGTGACTCCCAGGATTGCTATCCGCGCATTTTTAACGGATAGACCCTTTGCTGATAACTCCTTTACTATTCGTTCAGCAATATAGCGACCCATTGAATCGTTGATTTTTCTGCCGGCAAGAACAAGGCCGTTATGATAGCCAAGCTTCTCCGCTTTGTGGACGAAATAATATGGGTCCACCCCTATGCAGTGACCTCCCACAAGCCCCGGTCTGAATCCGAGAGCGTTCCATTTTGTGTTCATGGCATCAATTACGTCTCCTACAGGAATATCCATCAGATTGAGTACCATGGCCAATTCATTGACAAATGCAATATTCAAATCTCGCTGGCTATTTTCCGCCAATTTTGCAGCCTCAGCCACCTTAATGCTTCCGGCTCTATATACTCCTGCCTCGACGACATCCCCATAAAGATCGGCAAGAATCTCAGTAGTCTCTTCATCAGAGCCGGATACAATTTTCACAACATTTTTTAACTGATGAACCCTGTCACCGGGGTTAATCCTTTCAGGAGAATAACCAACCGTAAAGTCTTTACCTATACTGTATCCCGATGCCTGCTCAAGTATCGGAACGCAAACATCTTCTGTTGCACCGGGATAGACTGTAGATTCATAAACAACAATAGATCCCCTATCCAAATGCCTGCCTACGATTTCAGATGCGGCTTGAAGGGGTCCCATATCCGGTCTCTTATCTTCTTTTACCGGTGTCGGAACAGTAATTATAAAAACATCTGCATTGGATATATCTTTTTCATTTGAAGTAAAACATATGGCCGCGTCTGCAATTCGGTCTCCCACCATCTCAGTAGGATCCTTTCCATTGAGGTATGCGTCTATTCGGTTCTGATCTGTATCAAACCCTACTACTTGGTATTTATGAGAAAAAGCTTCCGCCAATGGTAGTCCCACATAACCCAAACCTATCACAGCTATATTTTTTACACTTTTTTTCTTTTTCATCTGTCGTCCTCTGAATGAACTACTCACAGTTTATTTAATTCGATGTAAAGTGAGTCCCTTATGCTCTGAACAAACTCATACTTGTACTTTTGTCCTTCATGCTCAATGACTACATCAAGAGACGGGATGGTTTCTTGAGCTTTGGGCAGAAATCCTCTGATTGGTCTGGCTCCCTCGAGCACGGGAGTTTTGTATTCAACATAAACCATCAATCGCGGTTTGATGCCCATTTTTTTATCAAGAATAATCCTGCTTGCCTCGTCCTGACTAAGCACTTCCTCGAAGTCTATCGTTACTGTAATTCCTGCCCAGTCATAATTGTAGTGATACACTCTGTAGTCATCATTACATACCATCTCACCATAACTTGCAGTCCATGGCTCTACCTTGAGAGGTACACATGGCAAATATTTTTTCTCTCCCGTATGCTCGTTGTAAAGGAATGCTTTAATGTCCTGACTGTTTGCATCAGGCACATTCACTCTCGGTTGATAAACAACCACATTTGCTCTTATCTTCGCACCATCCTGAGTGAATGCAGACATTCTGGTTACCGGAATATCATCTTGTAATTCTATCGACGCATCGGCATATTCCTGTCCGTATATATCTTGCGGCAGTTTTAGATAATGCTCTCTGTCCCTCTCTTCAATCGGTGCTGTCCTCCATCCCATTCTCCTGTGATTCATCAGTCGAACAAGTTCCTCGATTTCACCGTTCATGATATATTCATATCGTTTTCTATGGAATACCGGAAGATCTTGCAGAGATTCCTCAGTGACAACATCTTTGTAAAACTCGCTTATTATGCTGCAGAATTCTCTTCTGTTGTCTTCACTTAGCTTGTTGAAATGCCAAAGAGTACTGTCAAACTCCCAACATAGAAATCTATTTATCATATTCTTTGCAAGAGATGAATCGCGACCAAAATTCTCAACAATATAAAGTAGCAGGCCTTTACACACTTCAATTCTGTTTTTCAATCTTTCTGTCGATTGTACCTGCTGAGAAAGTGATGCCCCTCCCGGCGTAATGCGCCAGTAATATCCGAAACTATGCATAACAGCGAACTTGTCTGCGGTGCAGAACAGTTTCAAAGAAACAGGCATATCTTGGCAATGCTTTATTCCGGGATATGAGAATCCATTAGCATTCCAAAACTCTCTTTTTATCAGCTTATTGCATGGAGATCCATCGTAAATAAATGACATTGAGTCCTCTATGGATGTAATCATTTTCGGATTGCCATCAAATACTCTTTGGTATTGGCCGGAAACCACACCTTTATAATCCCCCTCAAATCTCGTTACATTGCACACGCAGAGGTTCACATTGTTAGCTTTACATAAATAAAGCATATCTTTGTATAACGTGCTTGCTACAATATCATCACTGTCGACAAAAGCTAAGAATTTTCCCTTTGCTTTAGATATACCCAGATTTCTTGCTGAACTGGCTCCTATGTGATCAGTATGGAATGCAAAGAAACGCGGATTGTCCTTTACATATTGTTCAAGAACATCCGCACTTCCGTCATCCGAGCCGTCATCCACGCATATTACTTCTGAGTTAATATCGTGAAGTGCCTCTTTGACAGAATCGAGGCACGCTGTCAGATAAGGTCTGACATTATACACGGGAATGACAACACTTATTTCAATAATCTCTTCGGATAGTTGTTTGCAACAATCCGCCCTAACATTCATATTATAAAAGCCTCCGTTTACTATGATTATGATCAAAGATTTCTAGTCTCTCGACAGCATCCTCTTTATTCTTCTTGCAATCTTTTGGGTCGCAGGTTTCTTTTCTTTTTGTAATTCCGATAATCTTCTTTTAAGCTCAGCGTTCTCTTTCCTTGTCCTTCGCAGATTGGCCTCAATTCTTGAAGGATATAAAAGGAATGTCTCCAATTCCGCCCTCTCCGCAATTGGAAGATCCGCAACTTTTTCCTTTTCCTCTTTACTGCAAGAAAGATATTTCTCAATTGCATTTTTCTCGAGACGTGAAAGATGCTTGAAAACGGAGCCGATGCAATGCTCCGGAATATCTGCTTTTTTTATTAAAGCCTCTATTCGTTTGCAAACGCGATAAGACCCATATACGTTTACAAATCTTGTTTCTCTGGTCATTATTGAGCCTTCTCTGAGTCTCCTTTGGTATAAGTATCTATTTGCACAGCCTACTTTACACGCTTTTAAGAAAGCCTCAAACACAAATGCTTCGTCTTCGTGAAGTATTCCCGGAATAAACCTTAGTCCGCAATCATCCACAAATTTTCGTAGCATCATCATTGTATATACTGTTGCCACATAGGAGGATTCTTCTGTAAGATATGCAAGGAATTCGACTCCGGAGCACTCTTTGGATTCATCCAATTCCCTTTCGTAATACGTTGCGTTCAGTTTAGATGTTTTCTTCTCAAACTCTGAGTTATCACTTACTGCTCTTACATTAAACACAAGTAGTTCGAGTTCTCGTTCCTCCATTTTTTTATACAGTGTTTCGACTGCATCTGATGAAAGAATGTCATCACTATCCAAAAAAAACAAGTACTTGCCGGACGCTGTCTCAATGCCTCTATTGCGGGCTTCACTTACTCCTTTGTTTTCCTGATTGACTATTACAATACGGTTATCTTTCTCTGCATGTTCGGAAACGATATCTGCACTTCTATCGGTAGACCCGTCATTGACGCATATTATTTCAATATCCTTTAATGTCTGCGAGCTTGCACTACTAAGACATTCTCGGAGCCATTCCCCCGAATTGTAAAAAGGAATAATGATTGAAACCTTGCACTTTTCACCAGTTTTCGGAACCATAGCATCATTCTCCTAATATGCGTCATTCCATTCTTCTTTGGCATCTTCTGCGGTCAATCCACTGATTTCCTCAATCTTCTTGCTTACTTCGTTTATATAACCATTTGTCACATATTCTTCCTCTCCATACATTCTTTTGTGAAATTCTGTGACATTCAAAGTAAGATCACAAGGAATAAGATAGTATTCACCATCTATTCTTTTTCCTTTTTTATAATATGGAAAGCCCTCAGTGTCTTGCATATCGAAATTCTCCAGAGCTTCGAAAAGATTCATCAGCTCACCTTCCTCAAGGTCAGTATTTACATCATTGTACATTTGCTTCATTACTTTTCGCTGTGTTGTCGAATCTGAAGACTTTAGTTTTTCCAACATCTTCATCATAACTTCTCGTTGTCTCTCGGCACGTCGGAGATCCGCACCCTCGGTATAGCGAAGTCTTGAAAAGGCTACTGCCTGAATTCCGCTTAGAGTCTGCAGCCCTTCATCTGTCAGATGCGAAGCATCAGTGTTATATGCTCTATTCATTTCATCAATTAGCTTATTTATAATATCTATTGAGTCTTTTCCTTTATCTTTAAAGGCATTCAGCAGAGGCTCTCTTTCAACATTTACTTCTATACCTCCTAAAGAATCAATGCAATCTGCAACTGTTTTAAAATTCGCCGTTACATATCCTGATATCTTTGTATCTAGATTTTTTTCAAGCATGTTAATCGCTCCATACTCATCTGTATTGCGGTATGCAGAATTGCATTTGTCGAGTTCTAATTCCTCACCGGATATATCAAGCATAGTATCTCTATATACTGATACTACTTTCGCATTTCCGCTTTCCTCATCGACCTTAATCAGCATGATAACATCGCTACTCGGACCCCCCTCCTGAGTTCCCGTGTCATCATCTCCTGTCTTCCATGAGTCGTCGTCTGCCCTGCTATCTATGCCAAAAAAAACATATGTGTTGTAGTTGTCATAGTCTGGCGTATATGCCTCCATTTTGTTGCATTTTGTGAGACTAAGAAAAGCAAAAGTGCATATTGATATGATTAAAGGAATTGTTATAATTTTAGATCTATTATTACTTCTCATTTTTTACATCTAAGAATCCGTAGCTCTCCACATTGAAAACATTGTCCGGGCTCGCTGATGAACCCGGACACTTATTGTTGCTAATTGTATACTCTTTCCTTGCTATTCACTCTTATAGTATCATATTTTTTGTTCCACGCATGATTTTTATTATATTGCCTGTATTCTTTCTTGATATTTAACCCGTAATTCTCCTTGTTATATATCTTAGTTTTACTATCATTTTGGATTATTGTGTTGTTATTAGAAACTCTTTTACCCGGCTTGTATACATCTTCCCCGTACAGTTTTCTATGGAGTTCAATAACATTCTTTTGTGTATTTGTAGGGAGCAACACGAACTCTCTTCCGGTAGTTTTTTCAGTTACCCCTTTTCTTGTCTGTTGCTCTTCAGCAAGTTTCATATATCCCGCTCTTTTATAGAATGCATATCCGATTCCTTTTCTTAGATTGTATCTGGCTTTCGTCTTACCGTTAAGTTTCAGAAGCGTTGCCATTTGGCTGTAAGAAATATTCGTATCAATGCTCGGATATACCTTCTTAAGGATTCTAATCCTCTCAGTTAGAGATTTGTTGTTAAACTGTAAAATAATCTTAGTCAATATATCTCTCTGTCTCTTTGCTCTCCTTATATCTCCGTCTTTGGTGTACCGCACCCTTGCATATGCTACTGCCTGTGGGCCGGAAAGAACCTTTGCTTTCAGCATATAGCTGTTATCTACATGCTGAGCAGATTCTCCGTAGATTCTATTATATTCATCTATACATACATTCATTAAGTCAGTAACATATTTATAGCCCTTCTCTTTCTGCCATCCTTTTTCTAATTGGATGTTCTCAATTTGTTTTCTTACGCCGCCCATTTCATCAATTGCATCTGCAACTCCCTTGAAGTTGACCGCTATATATCCGTCAATGGAAATATCCAAGTTTTGTTCTAAAACTTTAACAGCTCCTGCCGGTCCGTACTTTGCGTACGCTCTGTTAACCTTCTCTAAATTCTGACCTCCGTTGGTATTAATGTTTACCAATGTGTCTCTATATACAGATACAGCGTCTACATACAGGCAGTCCCTACCGTTACTGTCCTTTGAATAATTCAGCTTAAGCAACATAATCATATCGCTTCTAGGCGACCCGTTTGTACCATAATTGTTGTTGACATTATTGTCACCGACTTTTTTCCAACCTTCTCCACCATTTCGGCTGTCCGATCCAAAAACTGCATAGGTATAGCTTCTACCAACTTTTACACTTTTTATTTTTGAAAGTTTGCTAGATTTCTTTCCGTTAAACGCTTTCACAACGAAATCATATTTTGTATTGTGTTTTCCCATGCATCTGATGGTCGTTTTTGTGGAAGTGGCAACTTTTTTATATGTTTTTTTCCCGTTGCTGTTTGTCGTTACTTTATATACAACATAAGTTTTCGCGTTCTTAACTTTCCCGTATGTTATTGTTATCTGTCTACCCGATGTTGTAATTTTTTTAATTTGCGGTGTGCCAATTGTCTCTGCGGAAACTGCTATTGGAACCATAGCAATAATTGCCGTTAAAAGTATTATTACCAGTGTGGCTCTTCTGTTGATTTTGAACTTCATTTTGCACCTCCGGTATCTACATCAACAACTACTCTGTCTCGTCATTTCCGTAGCCATAGCCATAACCATAGCCATAGCCATAACCATAACCATAACCCTTGCCTTGAGACTCAACTTTGTTAAGCACTGTGCCCAGTATCCTTACACCGGACATATCCAGCTGATCTTTTACATAGTTGACCAGTCTACGACTTATAGTTCCTTCTTCAATTACTATTATAGCACCATCACACTCTTTCGCTACGATGGCTGCATCTATTACGGCACCCAACGGAGGGCAGTCAATAAAGATGTAATCAAATTGTCCTCTGAGTTCCTCGAGCATATCCTTGAACTTCTTGCTTCCAAGCAACTCTGTAGGATTCGGTGCCTTTGGACCGGTAAATACATAGCTCAGATTGTTGATATCGGTAGCTGTTACCACATCAGATATGGAATCTGCCTTTCCTGTAAGAAAATGTGAAAGACCCAGCACCTCCTCTGTTACACCCATTCGACCTGTCTGCACGCTGTTCCTGTTATCTGCGTCAACAATCAGCACACTGCTTCCGTCTTGTGCAAAAGCATGAGCAAGGTTAAACGTTACATCTGTCTTTCCCTCATTAGGAATGGAGCTGGTAATTGCAATTACATGAACATCGTTCCCACAGAACGTTATGTTTGTTCTTAGAGCTTTGTATGCCTCATTCCTGAAATAATCCAGTTCTTTGTAATTTCTTAGTTCTACCTGCATTAGTAGCGCCTCCTCTGTTTCAAGCTCAGCTTTCCGCTCCTGCGAGTATTCTTGCGCACTCCCTTGGCCAACGGAATAGCTCCCAAATTGTTGAGTCCAAGGTAATGCTCTATGTCTTCCGGAGTCTTGATAGTATCGTTTCTGATGAAGTTAAGCAACAGGATAGCTATTGCCATCATTAGCCCCAACATAGCTGCCAAGAGTGTGTTTTTCTTGATATTCGGACTTGACGGATCTTCAGGAACATCACCCTTTTGTACTATATTAGGTCTGTCGGCACTCATTACTTCCGCTACCTGTTCAATCATTACATTGGTCAGGTCATCAACGATAGTCTTGGCCATATCCGGATCTTCATCTCTGACTGTAATAGATAATATTCGCGTGTTGGTCGGATTGTCTGTGCTAATCCTTCCCTTCATAGTACCATAGTCGGTATCCAGCTTGAGATCATCTATTATTCTCTCCACTACAGGACGGCTGGTGGCCAGTGTCTGATAATCCGCAGTCAAAGCATTTCCGGCCTGCAGTTCTGAAAGCATGCTCGATACCGCGCTGCTGCCGCTTGAACCGGTGATATATATCATGCTGGTTGAATTGTACATAGGCGTTAACAACAGCTTCGATCCTGCAAAGCCCACAATTGCCATAATAAGCGTTGCAGCAATCAGCACAAGAGCGTGCTTCCACAGATATTGAAATAGCTCTATAAGGTCAATTTCAATTTCTCTTTCTTCGTAATCGTTCATATGATGTCCTCTCTTATAATGGTTTATCGTCTATTATCGCCTGCACATTGCTCCAAAGAATATTCTCTGCCTCGGCAGGATTTTTGTGTCTTATCCATTCGGCAGCATCTGCCACCCTAGGTGCACGGTACTTCATATCGTGAGCGTCGGATCCCAGGAAATTAATCCAGCCATCTGTGACCATCTTCTTGCTCCATCTGCTCGGCTGACTTGGTGTGTGTCCGTCTCCCTTTACAAGCGCACTTGCATTGGTCTGAAAACATGCGCCCATATCGGTCAGTCTGTATAGATGATCCTTCTTTTTCTCAAGGCACTTATACCTCTCTACATGTGCCACTAGCATGCGATAACCAGCGTTGGTAATCTCTCTGGTGGCCTGGTATATCTTCTCGAATCTATCTTTCGGACTGAACTCTACGAGCACGTATCTGCTTCCTGCCATAGTCTCTATGAGACCAGCTCTTAAATCCTCTATTACACCGGAAGTGTAGTAAACCTCGCATCCGAGATAGAGCTCCATATCCGGGTAGACTCTCTTTACCTCCTGCTCCACTTCAGCAAATCTGGATTTTAGACTTGAAGGTTCATAATCATTGTGTCCGCTCATGTAATGCGGAGTCAGGAAAAGTCTCCTGGTTCCTTCGTTATATGCCACATCCACCATGCGCATTGAAGTGTCCATGTCAGGGGATCCATCATCTACCCCCGGCAGTATATGTGTGTGTATATCTGCTAATTTACGTTCCAATTCACCCTCTTTATTATATTCTTACAAAGCTTTTCTTTGCATTATCTTGGATGTGACAAAGATCATTAATGATGCTACTGCACTTATTCCGAGCAACGTCATCATGATTGTAGTCAAGCCGTTCACTGCATATGTATTTGTCACATATACTGCGTCATCTTCAAATCCAATCTGACTTGCATCAACTTTTAATGATATCACTGCAGTTAGAGCTCCCCATACTGCAGTTCCTGCAAGGGCTCCCGTGGCGAGATTGCCCACACCTCGATATATGCTACGTCTTTCTATCACTATCATAATGGCCGCCATTATGAGACTTATCATGCTCATAATAAAGCCGGCAATATAGTATACACTTATGCTTTTTCTGAGTTTGTTTATGAACATCCCTACTGAAGTCGAAAGAGACTCACTATAAATGTCTTCAACTCCTGCTTTTATGGTATCCGAATCATTCTTTGTTATATAAGCCATCAGCTCGATTTGCGGTTCTATCGATTCCTGGATGCCTCGGTAAGTTACTTCGTCACTTCCGTTCTTGATTGCGGAGCGTGTACCCTTTACATAGTCGAACCTATAGTTACGATATGTCATGGCTAAGTCGAGCGTGTTCTGCGGTAAATAGTGCTGCCCCAAAAGTGTATGCACATCGTCTCGAAATTGCATATAGCTATGCTGGCAGACTCCTCCCTCATCCATCGCCTGTTCCACATAATTATTTGAGCCATAGGTGCTGTGGTATGTTATTCCTGTATACAGAACTACCAAATCAATTGCTATCACTATGGCCAGTACAATCGCAGATATCTTTCTAATGCGGTGCCTGTCTCTATGAGTATTTCCCCTGTTCCAGCTCTCATCATCTAACCCGAGGAGTAATGAAACTGTGCTGTTACGCCATCCGATTATGATAACTGCAATCGTAATGAGAAGAATAGCTGCAGAAATTGCTGCAAATACAACCCCCGCATTTTCCGGAGCTATGAACTCATTGACAGAATCATCTTTAGGCCTTTTAGAAAGTGTTTTCTGATACTTTCGATCAGCCTCGGCAAGCTGCTTCATCTCTTCCCTCATCGCAGACTTGCTTTCATATACGGTATTGGTTCTCTCATCAATATACTCTTTGTTATTTTTATATAAATCAGAATTCTTGTACTCTGATTCATTTTTAAACCTTACATTCTTATCAAACTCGGGATAAACCTTTCCGTCATACTCTCCTTCTTCTATGATAGAGTCTTCATTCTTAGGTTTTCCTCCTATTTGGTATAGGTATCCTGATTGTGCGCCCGTCTTGGCATTGACGGGATCCTTTATCTGCTTGATAGCATCATTTGCCTCACCCTTGCTGAGGTTAAGATCATCTTTTGTAAAGTATGAGACAAGTTCTTCCACGTAGTCGCCGTAAGCATAATATACTCGACCCTCGTTCTCAAGCGTATCCATCGCAGCAATAAGAACTCTGTCTTCCCATTCGTTAATGCTTTCATCAGCCAAGCGGTATTCGGTTGGCTGATAACCGTCACTTGCCTCTTCTTCTCCTTCGGCATATACGTTTAAGGACATGTAGCTAATTGTAACTAATGCTATCATCAAAGCCACTGTAATTGCGGCAATTCTATTCAAATATTTATAAGGAAATGAGCACATGAAAACCCCTTCAGATGCTACTACTGAGAATTAACGTATAACCGCATAATTCTAACACAGATATCAACTAAAAGCCATACAAGTTGATTCCAAAATAGAATTATGCCTGTAGCTTTACCGTGAACTTCCTGAGAAATTAACTCTCGACCGCTTTTGAGGCGAGTCCAAACTCTGTAATCAATCGATTCGCCACCATTTCCGGCGGGTCGTTGTTTATCTGAAATTTGTTTTCTATCTTTGCGAACGCCTTCTTGTAGTATGTGTTGTCTTTCTTTATGTCCTTCAGATAATATGCCTTGTGCTTCTCTCTGTATTCGGCAGAGTCT
>Ga0256406_1000623_pt1 | contig 63401 bp, 43 predicted proteins | sample RumenRJG_03DNA_FD_185986 | JGI IMG/M metagenome (GOLD analysis project Ga0256406, IMG submission 185986) | Bovine rumen microbial communities from Lethbridge, Alberta, Canada - RJG_03 | ecosystem: Host-associated > Mammals > Digestive system > Stomach > Rumen | place: Canada: Alberta | collected... | reverse complement strand
GTTCACGCGCCACCTAAAACGGCTAAGATTTTACAGTACCTTTGCCTGAGCATTACTGGCTGTTATAAGTTTTATCCGTGAATTCTTCAAGAAGTGGATTGCGAGGACTGTCTGACGAAGGCGCTTGCGCCTGAGGAGTTCCGCAGCTTCATAAAATCAGGATAAAACTTTGTTACAGCCAGTTTGCGAATGGCAACAGGACTGTAAAATCCTTGCCGTACATAGTTGTGAGTGAACAGTAACTATCATACTAATACTGCCCGAAAAAAACAAGCAGATATTTGCCGGACAAAAGCCAATATGTTATACTTCATGGCAGACTCATTCTTAATTTTGAAAATGTCAGGAGTTTTTCATATGCTGGAATCCGGTACTTCGCTGTATAAGCTTATCATTCTGTTTATGCTCGGAAAGGTCACCTTTCCGCTCACCAATGCCCAGATCTCCGATCTGATCCTGAGCCGCAAATACACCTCGTATTTTCATCTCCAGGAAGTTCTGTCGGAGATGATCCATACCGGTCTTCTCGAGATCGAGACCACCAACCACACAACCTACTACCGCATGACCGATCAGGGAAAACAGACCCTGGAATATTTCCAGAATGAAATCCCGCCTGAGATCCGCCGGGAGATTTCCAACTATCTGGTTCTGCACTCCTATGAAATGCGCAACGAGTCGTCGACCCTTGCCGACTATTTCCGCAACTCCAACCAGGACTATACGGTGAACTGCATGGTCAAGGAGGGCAAGCAGACACTCATCGAGCTGAAGTTCACCGTCCCCACCGAGGAATCCGCACAGACGCTCTCGGAAAACTGGAAGAAAAAGAGTCAGGAAGTTTATGCGGCCATTATGAAAATTCTCATGTAAGCCCTCCGTCATCGCCGTATATTACTGTATAAGCTCTTCGAAAACGCAGAAGGACTCGTCGCACGCGAAGCGCGCGTAAGAGGCCGGATGCGATTTCGAAGGCAACAGGTATGAGGATGAAGCGCGAACGCGCAAAATCCGAATACCTGTAGGATTGCGGGAGTGCGAAGCACGGAGCAATCCGTAGCTTATACAGTTTGTGGCACAAAGTATTGTATGAGTGTTTACATGATATTAATCCAGATTTTTCTTCCTGCCGATTTTTTCAAAATATTGTCTGATCCTGTCTTCATACCCGTTGCCGGTGGGATGATAGAACACCGCATCCTTGATCTCGTCTGGCAGATATTGCTGTTCCACATAGTGGTTCGGATAATCGTGCGCGTATTTGTATCCGATGCCGTGACCGAGCTGCTCGTGGCTCTTATAGTGCGCATCCTGCAGATGAACGGGTACCGTCGTCTGCTTCTTCCGCACCGACTCCATCGCCTCAAAAATCGCCTCCGTGCACGCATTGCTCTTCGGCGCTCCCGCAACATAGATCGCCGCCTGGGCAAGGATCAGCTGGGACTCCGGCATTCCCACCCGTTCCACCTCCTGCGCGGCGGAAGATGCCACCACCATGGCCATGGGATCCGCATTCCCGACATCCTCGGACGCACAGATCATGATTCTTCTCGCGATGAATTTCACATCCTCACCCGCGTAAAGCATTTTTGCCAGGTAGTAAACCGCCGCGTCCGGATCCGATCCCCGCATGCTTTTAATGAACGCCGAGATCGTATCGTAATGCTGATCTCCCGCCTTGTCATAGCGGACCACTCTCTTCTGAATACACTGGGATGCCGTCTCCAGATCAATGTGTATTCTCCCGTCCTCCGGCGACGGTTCTGTCGTCAGAATACCAAGCTCCACCGCATTCAGCGCCTCTCTGGCGTCTCCGCCCGCGATATCCGCGAGAAAATCGCAGGCCTCCGGCTCCAGCACGGCATGATAACTTCCCATGCCTTTCACCGGATCGGTCACCGCCCTGTTCAAAAGGTCCCGGATATTCTCCTTGGACAACGGCTTCAGTTCAAATACCACAGACCTTGAGATCAGAGCGGAATTTACCTCGAAATACGGATTTTCTGTCGTGGCGCCGATCAGAATGACGGTTCCGTCCTCTACAAATGGAAGAAGATAATCCTGCTGTCCCTTGTTGAACCGGTGAATCTCGTCGATGAACAGGATGGTCTTCTTGCCGTACATCCCCCTTCTGTCCTGTGCTGCCTTGATTGCCTCCTCCATATCCTTCTTGCCCGAGGCGGTGGCATTCAGCTGTACAAACTCCGCGCTCGTCGTATTCGCGATGACATGCGCAAGCGTCGTCTTTCCTGTTCCCGGCGGGCCATAGAAAATCAGAGAGCTCAGCTTGTCCGCCATGATCGCACGGTACAGAAGCTTTCCTTTTCCGATGATATGCTCCTGCCCCACCACCTCATCAAGGCGCTCCGGCCTCATCCTCGATGCCAGAGGCGCCTCCTTCTCCATATTTTTCTCTTTTACGTAGTCAAACAGATCCATTCTTATCCCTCTGTCATTTTCACGATAAATGTACTGCCATCGCTGTACACAGTCTCACCTAACGCCTGAATTCCTTCCGCATTCACGGTTCCGTACTTTGCGTACTCCTCGCTCCCTACGAAAATATAGGAGATCCCATATTTCCTGATGAGATTCTCTACCTCCTCCTTATGATCGGAAGTATAAATCGCCTTGATATCTGCGGACCGTCCGTTCAGATCCTCCGGATCGCTGCGCCACAGCCATTCGTGAACATACCAGCCGAGCACCGTCGGCAGTCCCGTCATGGCGGACACCCGGCAGGCGGTGCTGTAGCTGTCTCCGTCCGCCTCCAGAACGATCGGCTGTCCCTGGACATTCTCGTTCAGCCAACGGATTGCCCCTGCATCATCCGGGTAGGAGTTCTCCAGATAGGAAGTCGCATCCAGTCCCTGATAATTTTTATATTGAAAAATATTCCCGATGAACTGACGCACCGATGTCGGAAAATACCCCAGCGTCAGTCCCAGGAAAGCTGCGGCAACGATTCCCGCGACACGCCGGGATCGTTGCTTTGAAGCCAGAAAGCAGATGACCGCGTATGCCGTCATCATTCCATAAAGGATAAACGCCTGATAGGTCATCTTGAACATCGTATTCGACCTGGGATAGCCGCTCGACTCATAGATATCCCTGACATATACAATTTCCGGCACAAGCACAAGACCGAAGGCGCACAGTCCCAGGATCAGCGCAAAATGATCCGGAAGCGGCGTTGTCTTCATCAAGCCCTCTCCTTTTCTCCGACCATTCCGGAGCACCATAAGAATCAGGAGGAAAAAAACCGCGAAGGGGAATCCCCAGAGAATCAGCAGCTGATACAGCGGCGTGTGTGTCTGGCAGAATTTCACACCGGAAACCGGTGACTGGAACTGCAGACGGAATGGAACAGAGAATACCATGGACACAACGGCAAGCACAGCCGTCTGAAATATCGCCGTCCCTATTTTTTTCATTCGACTCCCGCAGTCGCTATGCATCGCACGGAATATGATACAAAAAAGGGCAACCGTGAAATAAATGACGAAATCCCAGAAATTCGTCCACTGAAACATGCCGATCAAAGCTGCCGCCGACAGAAATCTCGCATCCGGAATCATTTTTCTCTCCTGTCTCGTACAAATCCATGCATACAGAAGCGCCACCACTGTCAGTACGAAAATGATATTGCACATGTGCGCGTGGACATCTCCGAGAAGGAACGAATAGGACGGAAACTCGTGAATCGTGCGGTCCGCGGTATTCACCGGATTATATCCGATATAGCGCGTCGAGTCCGCAAACCAGTAATAATCCCGGTCATCCGGCATGGAGAGTCCCAGCATCTTCCCGAAAATTCCGTACAGCACATAGTGACCGTTCCCGGCAAACGAAACCGCGGCGCCACCGATCAGACCGCCTGCGGCGGCCCATCCCCCGACATGTGCGCGATCCTTCATGCGGTCGGCCACCATCTGATGCACAATGGAGAACGGGAGAACAAACCCGAGAGCGGCGATCATCGCCCGATAGATGTTATAGGCAAACGAAACATCAACGCCACACATTTTTCCAAGGTAAACGCCGAAATACTGACCGCCGTAATAGTAGTTTATCGCATCGGTTCCGTACCAGATATCCTTTGCCGGAAGGGTTCTGCTCCGGTACATCGCAGCCATAAAACCATAGTCCATGAACTTCTCCGTCCCGCTTGCCTGCGGCCGGAAACCGATGAGATAAGCCCAGAACAGAAAGAGTCCGAAGAACAGCACCTCCTCTGCGATGATCAGATTGATGTCCATCTTTTTTTTCACCGGCTTCAGCATGAAGAGAACCCAGCATGCGCCGATGAAGATCAACGTCACAATCAGGGAACGGTGAGCGGTAAATTGCAGAATTCCGGCAAGTCCCAGAACCCACACCGCGTAACCGCCGATTGCCATCCCGATCACCCGGGAGAACAGCCATCCGCCGTCTTGAAATGTCACAAGCAGGATCCTGGTCAGCGGGAAAAAGCCGACGCCGATGACCAGAAGCAGCAGATACCACCTGAAAAACGGGAAAAAGCTGCTGCCCAGAAGTGCGCTCGCCGCCGCAATCATAAGAAAAAGAACAGCCAGAAAGCCGATCGATGAATTTCTCAGTTTCGTAAACAATCTGTGATCCCCCATAATACTCTTCAACGAGATAAAACACGCTGCGCGAGTTTTACCTCGCTATCGCGACGCCCGCCTCACACGAATCCTTCGCATTCGGCTGCGGCTCGCTGTTCGCGTAAAAAAAGGAACTGCCCGGGGTGCGTCTGCACTTCGAACAGTTCTATTGTATCGCGAATCCTTTTCAGTTGTCCAGAAGCTCCGGCGGATAGACGCCTTCGTCCGTCATTTTCTTCAGGGCAGCCGTCACCACCGGCTTATCCTCCTTGTAGGTCACACCGTACCACTTGTCCGGCGTCGTCATCACCTTCACCGTCGCCTTATCCTCCGCAAGCAGCTCCGCCACCACCGAGGGAAGGAAATACTCCCCCTTCCGCGGATTTTCCTTCATCGTACGGTCAAGAAAGCCCGGGAAGCGCGCGAGAAGCTCATTCATGATGCTGTAGTTAAAGCCCCACATATTCATGGAAACCACCGTATCATCCGCAAGGGGCGTCCAGGTCCTTCCATCGTCCTCTGTGTATTCGATACCGGACGGATGCTTCTCGATCCGGGTTCTTTCGTGAATTCCCACAAGCTCCTCCCGGTCATTCACCTCGCAGATGCCGCGGGAGACATATCCATTTTCTGTCACCGTATTCTTCAGCTGATATCCGACCATCGCGTAACGGTACTTTGAATCGTCGCTGTTGTGGGCCAGATAGTCATACATCTGCTGAAAAGCGTCCCTTCCATAGTAATCATCCGCGTTAATCACCGCAAACGGAGAGCCGTGAACCGCAAAAAAGCAGGAAAGAACAGCATGTCCGGTACCCCACGGCTTTTCTCTGCCCTCCGGCACCTGATATCCCTCCGGAAGATCATTGAGCCGCTGGTACGCATAGCTCACCTTCACCCTGCTGCTGATCCGGTCGCCGATCCGTTCCTTGAAGATCTGTTTATTTTCTTCCTTAATGACAAAAATCACCTCGCGGAACCCGGCCGCAACCGCATCATAAATCGAATAATCAATGATCAGATGTCCTCTCTCATCCATCGGATCCATCTGCTTCAAGCCGCCATACCGGCTGCCCATTCCCGCTGCCATAATGACCAGAACCGGGTGGTTGTTATTTTCCATCTTCTCCGCCTCTTTCTATCACACTCAGTTATCTTCCTCTGTCAGCGTATAAACCGAACGCTTTCTCGCGTCCGCATCCGCAGCCAGATACTCATCATAGGTTGTAACCTTATCGATCAGGGTTCCGTCATGTCTGAACTCCATGATGCGATTCGCCGTTGTCTGCACAAACTGATGATCATGACAGGTAAACAGGAGAACCCCCGGGAATTTGATCAGTCCATTGTTCAGCGCCTGAATCGATTCCATGTCCAGATGGTTGGTCGGCTGGTCGAGGACAAGCACATTTGCGCCGGAAATCATCATCTTCGACAACAGGCATCTGACCTTCTCTCCTCCGGAGAGAACGCGTACCTTTTTGACGCCGTCGTCTCCGGCAAAGAGCATTCTTCCGAGGAATCCGCGCACATAGGTGGCGTCCTTGATCTCCGAATACTGCGTCAGCCACTCGGCAATCGTCAGATCCGAATCAAACTCTTCGGTGTAATCCTTCGGGAAAAAGGCCTGTGACGTGGTTACGCCCCACTTGTAATAACCCTCATCCGCCTCTTCTTCTCCGGCAATAATCTTGAACAGCTCAGTTGCTGCCTGCTCATTGGATCCGACGAAGGCGACCTTATCTTCTCTCCGCAGGGTGAAGGAAACATCATCCAGCACCTTTACACCGTCAATGGTCTTGCTGATGTTATGAACCTCAAGAACCTCATTTCCGATTTCCCGGTTCGGGCGGAAATCAATGTACGGATACTTCCGGCTGGATGGCTTGATATCGTCCAGCTGAATCTTTTCAAGAGCCTTCTTCCGGGACGTCGCCTGCTTGGACTTCGAGGCGTTCGCTGCGAAACGGGAGATAAACTCCTGCAGCTCCTTGATCTTCTCTTCCTTCTTCTTGTTTGCTTCCTTCTTCTGCTGCAGAAGAAGGTTGCTGGACTCGAACCAGAAATCGTAGTTTCCCGCATAGAGCTGAATCTTGCCATAATCGATGTCCGCGATGTTTGTGCAAACCTTATTCAGGAAATACCGGTCATGGGATACGACGATGACGGTGTTCTCGAAATTGATCAGGAACTCCTCCAGCCAGTCAATGGCATCCAGGTCCAGATGGTTGGTCGGCTCGTCCAGAAGCAGAATGTCCGGGTTGCCGAAAAGCGCGCGGGCCAGAAGTACCTTGACCTTCTGCGGACCATCCAGGGAACCCATCTGTGCGTAATGAAGATCCGTCTCAATGCCCAGTCCGTTCAGCAGCTGCTCCGCATCTGTCTCCGCGTCCCACCCGTTCATCTCGGCAAACTCCGCTTCCAGCTCACTTGCCTTGATACCGTCTTCATCCGTGAAATCCGGTTTTGCGTAGAGCGCATCCTTCTCCTTCATGATCTCATAGAGTCTGCCATTGCCCTGGATAACCGTGTCCAGAACCGGCTGATCGTCATACTTAAAATGATCCTGCTCCAGGAAAGACAGTCTCTGTCCCGGCGTGATCGTAACATCTCCGTTCGTCGGCTCCAGCTGTCCGGAAAGAATTTTCAGGAATGTTGACTTTCCGGCGCCGTTCGCGCCGATCACGCCATAACAGTTTCCCTCTGTAAATTTGATATTTACATTTTCAAAAAGAGCCTTCTTTCCCACTCTCAGTGTCACATTGTTCGCAGCAATCATAGATATTTCCTTTCCTTCGGGTAGAATACAGTGCCGTACCGCTCAATCGGTACACATGATACCTTATTTCTAAAGGTTTCTCAAGCCTTATTTCGTTTTGCTAAATCGCCTGTACTTATTCTGGTTACTGTTCACTCACAACTATGTACGGCAAGGATTTTACAGTCCTGTTGCCATTCGCAAACTGGCCTGCCAAAAGATCCGCTGTCATTCTTCTCAAAAAAAGGCCAGACTTACTTCGTCAGTGAGAAGAACCAGTCAAGCCGGTTTCGCTTCTCCGCCAGATTGTTGTACTGAAGACATTCATATTGCCACTCGTCATGCAGATACTCTTCACTGCCGCCGGACCAGGAATACCAGTTTCCATCGGCGTCCTCATAGCCCAGGTGATTCAACGCAGGCATCTTTGTCATGAGATTTTTCAGGTAATAGTTATAATCCGTCATCTTCAGCCCGGTCTGTTCCAGCAGAAGGGTACTCAGATAATTGGTGCTGGTCACCACATTCTGCTCCTCCGGGATGTCATAGTTTGCCCAGATGAAGAACGGCGTTGAATAATAGCGCTGCTGCTGTTCCAGGCTCAGCGAATCATAGCTTGCGCCTGCCACGTGTTCCGTAAACGACTCCGGCATCGTCGGATAATGATCTCCGAACATAATGATCAGTGTCGGCTCATCATAATTTTTAAAATAATTGATCAGATACTCCAGTGCGTCATCGCTGTATTTTTCCAGAGACAGGAAGCGGCTGACCACATCATTCTGATAGCCGTCCACCGTGATGATCTTGTCCACGTCATCGGCCGTGTATCCGCCGTGATTCTGCATCGTAATATCAAAGAGGAAAAACGGGTTCCCCGCCTTATTTTCCTCATTCACCACCTGAATGATTTTCTTGTAATTCGACATATCGCTGATGTGGCTGTGAATATATTCCACATCATCCTCTGCCGTGAAGTCGTCCTGTGTGTAAAACCTGTCGAAATCCAGCAGGCGGTAGGCCGTCTCCCGGTTCCAGTTGCTTCCTTTATAAGGATGCATTGCCGCGGTCTTGTACCCCTGTGCCTTCAGTGTAGTTACAAGAGAGTACTGGTCATGCGTGAAATAGCTCACGTAGGGAACCATCGCAGGAAATCTCTTGACCGAATTTCCTGTCAGGAACTCGTACTCGGTCTTGGCTGTTCCGCCCCCGGTAATACACACCTGCGTGTGCCCTTTGATGGTGTTCTCCTTCATGGAATCATAGAACGGCATAACCGGCTGATTGGTCTGGAGATTTCCGATGTAGCTGAAGTCAGCCCACGACTCGTTCATAATCGCAATGATATTTACCGGCTTCACATCCGTAGTTGTATTTTTCTTCTGGTCCTTTGTAGAATCCTCCGCGATTTTCTTTGTCTCACTGACCGAATACCCCTCCGGCGGACTCAGCCTCATATATTTCGCCACGCAGAAAAAGCCCACCGTTGTTCCATACTCGGTATACGTCTTGATCGGAGCAAAGAGATCGGTCAGGATCCCCAATCCCCCGTTCCAGTTCACATTCAGATAGAAGAAATACATGCCGAACGCAAAAACAGCCACCCCGACACGCATCAGAACCTTCCGGATCACGCCCTTTTGAAACAGCACATAATTCCGCATATGCAGAAGAAGTCCGAGGACACAGAAATACACAACCAGATCCAGAACGATTCCTCTGGTCAGCGCATAGGTATAAGAGTCCGAGACCGTGGCCGCCGTTGCAATTGAGAAGAAATCAATCAGCTGCAGGGGTTCTCCGCGAAACAGATATACATAATAAAAGGCAATACTGATAAAGGACCAGACCGACAGAATGAGCATCAGGGCCCGCTTCAGCGAATTGAACAGGAAGAACGCAATCATACTGAAGATCAGAATAAAGCCGATGTTCAGCAGGCGGTACTTCCACTCCATCGCGACAAGCTCTGTGTTATTGATGTACTCGATGATAAAAAAGCACCAGACATCCACACCAAGCATCACCAGAAAGTGCCATGGCCAGATCTGCAGCCTGGCTTCCTTCCCCTTCTCATCTACCTTGTCCAGAGGATGCAGCACAAACGTACAGAGCAGAGCCGATCCCACAACCGCAGCAAGCAGCCCCGCAAACAGAATTTCCCCCATCCGCATCTCTGCCTGAACGGTGCCGATCACCGTCTTTCTCTGCGTCAGCAAAAAAATAAACACACATACCCAATATATTGCCCAGAAGATTTTGTAGCCTTTAGACCAGTTCCGGCCCCGATTCTCGTATTCCATATATCTGTACCAGCCTTCGTAAATCATAATTTACTGCACCGGAATATTTTACCCTCTCCAACGGTGATTTGCAAATCGAAGTGAAGGCGGCAGAAGAAAAAGAAAGGTACTGGAAAATCTTAGCCGTTTTATTGCTGCGCGAACACATAACAGTTTATAAACAGAAACGATGCAAATTCCTCACACCTTAAGCCGTTATAACCCCACATAATTTAACACAATTTAACACAATTCCATCCCTGAATCATGTGGGATGCTTGAATATTTCGCTTTCATGTGCTAATATGAAGGAAATCTATAGCTGTTCATCGCCGCGGCAGGAACGCCGCAAAAAATGATTGTTTGTGCTTCCACAATCTGCAGCAGCGTGTCGTGTGCCAACGAGATAAAATACGCTGCGCGAGTTTTATCTCGCTATCGCGACGCTCGCGTAAGTAAAAAAATATAGGAAAGGAAAAGGGATTGCCGCATGGAACATTTTCATATCCTAACGGACATCTATTTCGGCGAAAAATCGCTGGAACGTCTGAGTCAGATTGACAGCAAAAAGGCTTTTATCGTAACAGATCCTTTTATCGTAAAGAGTGACGCCATCCGCAATATCGTGAAACCACTTGAAAGGGGAGACATTGCTTATGAGGTATTTACCGAGGTTGTGCCGGATCCTCCGATTTCAAAGGTCGTGGCAGGCGTAAAGGCTTATCAGGAATCCGGCTGTGACACCATTATCGGTGTCGGAGGCGGCTCCGCCATGGATCTCTCAAAATCCATCCGCAAAATGTCGGAAAGCATGAACGAAGGAAAGCATATTCGTCTGATCTGCATTCCTACCACCAGCGGCACCGGAAGCGAGGTTACCTCCTTCGCCGTAATCAGCGACCCGGATCATCAGCGCAAGATTCCGCTTGTATCAGACGATATGTCTCCCGATGAGGCAATCCTGGATGCGGTTCTGGTACGGAGTGTGCCCGCAGGCGTAACCGCCGATACCGGCATGGACGTACTGACCCATGCTGTCGAAGCCTATGTGAGCACGAAACACAACGATTTCTCCGGTGCGCTTGCTGAAAAGGCCGTGGAAATCGTCGGACAGTACCTCTTCCGCTCCTATTCGGACAGCAACGATAAGCATGCCCGCGAAAAGATGCACACGGCGGCAACCCTTGCCGGCCTTGCCTTCAACTCCGCTTCTCTGGGGCTGAATCACGGAATGGCGCATCAGCTCGGTGCCCACTTCCATATTCCGCATGGGCGCGCGAATGCGATGCTTCTTCCGATTGTCACCGAATACAATGCCGGTGTGTCCAACCTCACCAAGAACCGGGATCTGACCAACGATCCGGTTGTCGAGAGATACTGCAACATCGCGACCATGCTCGGCCTGTCCAGCTTCAATCCGGTCATGACCATTCACTCTCTCTGCAACTATATGCGCTACATGTCGGAGAGCATGGGCATCCCCCAGCATCTCTCAGACGTTCTGAAGATTTCAAAAGAGGAGTATGAAGCACACCTCGACAGCATGGCCGAGGCGGCTCTCAATGACTCCTGCACCGAGACAAATCCGAGACAGCCTCTGAAACCGGAAGTCATCGAGCTCTACCGCAAGCTCTGGTAATTTCGATACGGAACACCGTCAGATTTACGCATCTAATTGCCGGAATAGAATCCATCATAGGGCAGGGCTTGAAAATACAGCTCCTTAACGAGATAAAAAACGCTGTGCGAGTTTTATCTCGCTATCACGACGCTCGCGTAAAAACAGGCTGCCGCACAGAACAGATACGTTTTCAAACATATCTATTCTGCGCGGCAGCCTTATCTATATCCTACTCACAGACCGCCCTGCATCAATCTTTTCTCTTCTCCATCTGCGTCAGTGACGCAATCACTTCTCAATTTTATGAATAAACAGTCCGCTCCTCAGCTTCGGCTCAAACCATGTCGATTTGGGCGGCATGAGGAGTCCTGCGTCTGCCACGGCAAACAGCTCCTGAATTGATGTGGGGTACATGGCGAATGCAGCCTCACAATCCTCATGACATCTCCTCTCCAGTTCCTTCAGTCCCCGGATTCCACCGACAAAATCAATTCTGCTGTCTGTCCTGGGATCCTGAATATTCCAGATCGGGCCGAGTGCTTCCCGCTGCAGATATTCCACATCCAGGCAGCCGATCGGATCCGTTTTCTGAAGATGCTTTCTTGTCTGAAGGCGGTACCATTTTCCTTCCAGATACAGTCCCATCTCCCCTTTCTTAGATGGCCGGTACGGGGATTCCGGTGCCTCGGCGATACGGAACACCTGATCCAGTTTTTCCAGAATTTCATCCGCCTCGTAGCCATTCAGGTCCTTAAGAACACGATTATAATCCATGATCCGCAGCTCGTCATCCGGAAACAGCACCGAGAGAAAATAATTGAATTCTTCCTCACCGGTGTACCCGGGATGCTCCTGTCGCCGCTTCAAGGACACAGAAACGGCTGACGCGGCCCTGTGATGCCCGTCCGCGATGTAGGTATGCTCCAGTCCTGCGAAAGCGTTGGTAAGAGCCGCGATCTGTTCATCCCCGTCAATCCTCCACACCCTGTGTATCACATGATCGTCCGCGGTAAAATCCAGCACAGGTGCCTTCACGCTTTCTTCCTCGATCAATCTCTGAACTTCCGGATGTGATCGATACGCCAGAAAGATCGGTCCTGTCTGCGCGCTGCATGCATCAATGTGATCGAAACGGTCCTTCTCCTTGTCCTTTCTGGTATTCTCGTGCTTCTTGATTACATCATTCAGGTAATCATCCACAGACGAGCACGCCACAAGCCCCTTCTGGCTTCTCCCGTCCATGATCAGTTCCCAGATATAGTAACAGGGCTTGCTGTCCTCTTCAAAAATGCCTTCCTCCTGCCAGCTCCTCAGCATGGAAGCCGCCTTCTCATAGACACACGGGGCATAGATATCCTGTCCCTCCGGAAATTGTGTCTCCGCACGGTCAATTGCGAGAAACGAAAGCGGATTTTTCGCCACAACCCTTCTTGCTTCTTCTCTGTTATAGACATCATAGGGCAGTGCCGCTACCTGCGCCGCCTTTTCTCTCACCGGCGTTAATGCCCGAAACGGTCTGATGATCGCCATATTCTCCTCCCGGCTTGTCAGCCTGCTTTCTTATATCTTCCACCCCCAAAAACGGGATAAAACGCGCTGCGCGAGTTTTATCCCGCCATCGCAATGCTCCCCCGCACACGAATCCTTCGCATTCGGCTGCGACTCAATGTTCACGTAAAACAAAGGCAGTCTCTACCGCTCGCTTCGCGACAGGCGAGCCTTTCTGCGTTTTTAAAGGGGCTTATACATGCATTGTGTCACAAACTGTATAAGCCCCGGAAATTGCTTTCCGGGGCCCATACTATTTTACAGCTTACCTTGTGATCACTCTTGCCTTGAGCACGCCTTCGGTAGCCTCGATCTTTGTCATAATCTGTTCATTGACAGGTGTCTCAAGATCGATGACGGTATAGGCGAAATCTCCGCGGCTCTTATTGGCCATGTTTGCAATGTTAAAGCCCTCATCCGAAAGAATCCTTGTAAATCTGCGGATCATGTCCTTCACATTCCTGTGGCAGATGCACACGCGGGCGGCATCGCGCAGGATGCCATTGTCCATATTCGGATAATTCACCGAATGGCTGATGTTGCCGTTCTCCAGGAAATCACGGATCTCCTTAACCGCCATCTCCGCGCAGTTATCCTCCGCTTCCTCTGTCGATGCACCCAGATGCGGGGTAATGATGGTATTCGGTGCGTTGATGATCTTGTCATTGGCAAAGTCTGTCATATATTTCTTCACCTTGCCGACCTTGAGAGCCTCTACCATGGCATCCTCATCCACCAGAACATCGCGGGCATAGTTCATGACCACGACACCCGGCTTCATCATTTGAATGGCTTCACGGCTGATCATCCCTCTGGTGCTCTCTGTCGCCGGAACATGAACAGTGATGAAGTCACAGTCCTTGTAAATCTCGTTGACATCCTGAATATGACGGATTGTTCTGGAAAGATTCCAGGCAGCGTCTACAGACAGGAACGGATCATAGCCGTACACTTCCATTCCCAGATGCGTCGCCGCATTTGCCACCAGCTGGCCGATGGCTCCAAGACCGATGATGCCCAGCTTCTTGCCGCTGATCTCGGTTCCGGCGAACTGTTTCTTCGCCTTCTCCGCGTCCTTTCCGATGTTTGCGTCGTCGTGATTCGCCTTCACCCACTCAATGCCGCCGACAATGTCACGGGATGCCAGAAGCATCGATGCGATGACCAGCTCCTTTACGGCATTTGCATTGGCGCCCGGCGTATTGAATACAACGATTCCCTGCTCCGCGCATTTCTCGAGAGGAATGTTGTTCACTCCCGCTCCCGCGCGGGCAATTGCGAGAAGCTTGCCGCCGAACTCCATGTCATGCATTTTCGCGCTTCTGACCAGAACCGCATCTGCGTCTTCGAAACGATCCGTCGCCTTGTACTGATCGCTGAAACGCTGAAGACCAACCTTGGAAATATTATTTAAGCAATGATACTGGTACATTATCTCAGATTCTCCTTCTCAAACTCGCCCATGAATTTCACAAGCGCCTCTACACCCGCATAAGGCATAGCGTTGTAGATCGAAGCGCGCATGCCTCCTACCGTACGGTGTCCCTTCAGGTTCTCCAGACCCGCTTCCTTCGCCTCAGCGACGAATTTTGCGTCCAGATCCTTATCACCCGTTACAAACGGTACATTCATCAGAGAACGGTCCTCTTTGCGAACGGTGCCCTTAAAGAGCTTCGACTGATCGAGATAATCATAAAGGAGCTTCGCCTTCTTCTCGTTGCGCTCATTCATCGCCTCAAGACCGCCGTTTTTCTTCAGCCATTTGAAGACCTTGCCGCAGATATAGATGCACCAGCAGTTCGGTGTATTGTACAGCGAATTCTTGTCCGCCTGCGTCTTGTACTTCATCATGGTCGGAGTGCCCGGCAGGCAGTCATCTGTAATAAGGTCATCGCGAATTACCGTGATAACCATTCCCGCAGGTCCCACATTCTTCTGAACGCCGCCGAAAAACAGTCCGTACTTCTCCACATCGATCGGACGAGACAGGAAATTCGAGGAAACATCCGCCACAAGAAGCTTGCCCTTTGTATTCGGAAGCTTCTTGTACTCTGTTCCGTAGATGGTATTGTTCTCGCAGATATATACATAATCCGCATCCTCATCGATCGGAAGATCCGAGCAATCCGGCAGATAAGAGAAATTCTGATCCGCAGAAGAAGCAATCGCGTTTGCCTTTCCGTAGATCTGCGCCTCCTGCCATGCCTTCTTTGCCCAGTTTCCCGTGATGATATAATCCGCGACGCGGTTCTTCATCAGGTTCATCGGAATCTGCGCGAACTGAAGGCTTCCGCCTCCCTGCAAAAACAGAATCTTATAATTCTCCGGAACTCCGACAAGCTCGCGGAAATCCTGCTCGGCTTCATTGATAATATCGTCGAACATTTTAGATCGATGACTCATCTCCATGACTGACATTCCGCAGCCACGATAATCCATCATCTCTTCCTGCGCTTCCTTCAGAACCTCCTCCGGAAGAACAGCCGGTCCGGCCGAAAAATTATAAACTCTGCTCATTTTGATATCCTCCTGGTAAAATTCTAGTGTTCAGCCTTAAATCCGAAACACACTTTACTATGATAAACTCCTGTCAAACTATTGTCAATCTCCGAACACCCAAAATCTGGCAGGAAGAATGTTATCCGTTCCAGTTCTCCATATCCTTCTGATCATAGATTTCATTGTTGGGCTTGCCCGCCGGTATCATCGGAGAAACCTTATCGTCCGGATCAATGATGCAGTCGAATACGACCGGCTTCTGCTCCGCGATTGCCCTCTCCAGTGCCGGCGCAAACTCCTCTGCCTTCGTAATGCGTACGCCTTCTGCGCCCATGGCTTCCGCAAGCTTTACGAAATCAACCTGATCATTCAGAACCGTACTCGAATATCTCTGTCCGTAAAACAGGTTCTGCCACTGCCGTACCATTCCGAGCACATGGTTGTTGATCACAACCTCAATCACCGGAATGTTGCTTCTGGCCGCGGTCGCCACCTCATTCATATTCATGCGAAAGCAGCCGTCGCCGGCGATATTGATCACCGTCTTATCCGGCCTGCCGCACTTCGCTCCGATAGCGGCTCCGAGACCATATCCCATGGTTCCGAGGCCACCCGATGTCAGCAGCGTTCTCGGCTCCGTAAACTTATAATACTGTGCCGTCCACATCTGATGCTGTCCCACATCCGTACAGATGATCGCCTGCCCTCTTGTAATCTCATAGATTTTCCGGATGATAAACTGCGCCGTGAGACGGTCTTCCGGCACGTAATCATTGACCAGCTTCTGCTTTGCGTGCATTTCTTCCGTCCACTGCGGATTGGATTTTTCCTTGATTTCCGGAAGAAGGGCGTCAAGAACCGTCTTCATATCTCCGGAAACGCTTGCCGTCACAACGACGTTTTTATTTACCTCCGCCGGGTCGATGTCAATCTGAAGAATCTTCGCCTGCCTTGCGAAGGTCTTCGGTGATCCGACATCCCTGTCGGAAAAACGCGCTCCCAGCACAATCAGAAGATCACATTCGGACGTGAGCAGATTCGCCCCCTTTGTGCCGTGCATGCCAAGCATACCCATATACTGATCATCGGTGCCCGGGAAGGTTCCCTTTCCCATCAGGGTATCACACACGGGAGCCTGTATCCGATGCGCAAGCTCAATAACCTCTTTCTGCGCACCCGAGATCGCCGCGCCGCCCCCGACAAATACATATGGACGCTTTGCATCATTAATCATCTTCACGGCTCTTGCAAGGTCGTCCTGATTCACGTGTTTTTCCGCTTCCGGCTTCTCCGGTTCTCTCCTCTCGAAGTCGCAGACTGCCGCCGTGATATCCTTCGGGATATCCACCAGGACCGGCCCCGGTCTTCCGCTCCTCGCAATAGCAAACGCACGGCGGATCGTGTCCGCAAGCTGGGTGATATCCTTTACGATGGAGCTGTATTTTGTAATCGGAGTAGTGATTCCAGTGATATCCACCTCCTGGAAGCTGTCCTTCCCGAGATAGCTGGTCCCCACATTCGCGGTGATTGCGACGATCGGAACGGAATCCATATAAGCGGTTGCAATGCCTGTAACCAGGTTGGTAGCACCCGGACCTGAGGTCGCCAGGCAGACGCCTACCTTCCCCGTTGCTCTGGCATATCCGTCCGCAGCATGGGACGCTCCCTGCTCATGGGAAGTCAGGATATGGCGGATCTCCGGATGCTTGTATAATTCATCATAAATATTCAGGATCGCGCCGCCCGGATATCCGAAAACGGTGTCTACGCCCTGTTCCTTCAGGCACTCGATGACGATCTGTGATCCATTTAACTGCATGTCAATATCCCTCTTTCATGTAGGACTGTGAGCGCGCAGAGCATATCACAGTCCAAACCTATTTTATTTGTATCATTCCGACAGCACCGACAGATTTCTTTCGCTTCCTGTGGTCAAAAAACCTTCGGGCGTGCGAAGCACGGAGCAATCCGTAGCTTATACAGTTTGTGGCACAAAGTATTGTATGAGTGTTTACTCTGCATCCGGTGTCTTGAGAATTGCGCCGCGGTTCGCGCTGGTCACCATGGATGCGTACCGGGCAAGATATCCCGTCGTTACGTTTGGCTTTCTCGGCACCCATTCTGCCTTTCTTCTGGCAATTTCCTCATCGCTGACCTTCATGTCCAGCTTATGATTTGGAATATCGATGCTGATGATATCTCCCTCACGCACGAAGGCGATCGGGCCGCCGACTGCAGCCTCCGGGCTGACATGTCCGATGGATGCGCCCCTGGATGCGCCGGAGAAACGGCCGTCTGTAATCAGCGCAACGCTGGAGTCCAGACCCATTCCGGCGATCGCCGAAGTCGGATTCAGCATCTCTCTCATGCCCGGGCCGCCCTTCGGTCCCTCATAGCGGATGACAACCACATCTCCGGGAACAATCTTTCCGCCCTTGATCGCGGCGATCGCATCCTCCTCGCAGTCAAATACCCGTGCAGGTCCTTCATGCACCATCATCTCCGGCAGAACGGCCGACTGCTTGACAATGGCGGTATCCGGTGCAAGATTACCCTTCAGAACGGCAAGTCCGCCCTTCTCCATGAACGGCTGATCAATCGGACGAATGATTTCAGGGTCTTTATTGATGCAGTTCTTGATGTTCTCCCCGACCGTTTTTCCGGTAACGGTCATGCAGTCCAGGTTCAGAAGATTCTTCTTGGAAAGCTCATTCATTACCGCATAGACGCCGCCAGCTTCATTGAGATCTTCCATGTAGGTTGCGCCGGCCGGTGCCAGGTGACAGAGATTCGGCGTCTTCTCGCTGATCTCATTTGCCAGCTCGGTATCGAAATCAAAACCAGCCTCATGTGCGATGGCCGGGATGTGAAGCATCGTGTTCGTGGAGCATCCCAGTGCCATATCAACGGTCAGTGCGTTCAGGAAGGCTTCCTTTGTCATGATGTCACGCGGACGGATGTTTCTCTTCAACATTTCCATAACCTGCATGCCGGCATGCTTTGCCAGGCGAAGCCTCTCGGAATAGACGGCCGGGATTGTTCCATTTCCCTGAAGTCCCATGCCGAGTGCCTCTGTGATGCAGTTCATGCTGTTCGCGGTGTACATGCCCGAGCACGAACCGCAGGTCGGGCAGACCTTTCTCTCATACTCTGTGACCTGCTCCTCCGAGAACTTGCCTGCCGCATAGGAGCCAACCGCCTCAAACATGGAGGAAAGGCTCCTCTTTCTTCCATAAACATGTCCGGCCATCATCGGTCCGCCGCTTACAAATACGGTCGGAATGTTGACTCTCGCCGCTGCCATCAGAAGTCCCGGTACATTCTTGTCACAGTTCGGGATCATCACCAGACCGTCAAACTGGTGAGCAATGGCCATACACTCCGTCGAATCACAGATCAGGTCACGGGTAACCAGAGAGTATTTCATGCCGATGTGTCCCATGGCAATACCATCACAAACCGCGATGGCCGGGAACATCACCGGCATGCCGCCCGCTTCCGCCACGCCCATTTTTACAGCCTGGGCGATCTTATCCAGATTCATATGTCCGGGAACGATCTCATTGTAGGAGCAGACAATACCGATCAGCGGCTTCTTCATCTCCTCTTCTGTAAATCCCAGTGCATTAAACAGACTTCTTGCAGGCGCCGCCTGCATTCCTTTTGTCACATGATCACTATTCATAACAAGTACTCCTATCTGAGTGTCTTACCTCCACTCTTGCATTCAATCGCTGCAACAGCCGCTAATCGCGCCTGTCTCTTCGGCTTTTCCCGTCTATGTGCCTCTTACTATTATTTTTAAACGGCTGCTTCTTTTAAAATTGCCGTGATCGCGTCTCCCATTCCTGAGCAGGTAACCTTCGTGGTTCCCTCCGAATAAATATCGCCGGTGCGATAGCCGTCCGCCAGCACCCTCTCAACGGCTGCCTCCACCGCATCCGCCTCTTCATCAAGATTCAGAGAATAGCGCAGCATCATTGCTGCAGAGAGAATCGTCGCAATCGGATTCGCAATGTTCTTTCCCGCGATATCCGGAGCGGAACCGTGAGAAGGCTCGTACAGACCAAAGCTTGTCTCATTCAGACTTGCAGAGGAAAGCATTCCGATGGAGCCTGTCACCATACTTGCCTCGTCTGAAAGGATGTCGCCGAACATGTTCTCCGTCAGAATCACGTCAAACTGCTTTGGATCACGGACCAGCTGCATCGCACAGTTGTCAACGAGCATATTCTCATAGGTAACCTCCGGGTATTCCTTCGCCACCTCAGCGGTAACCTTTCTCCAGAGCCTGGACGAATCCAGCACATTTGCCTTGTCTACCTCGGTAACCTTCTTGTTCCGCTTCATCGCAATCTCAAAGGCGCGCTTTGCAATCCGGCGAATCTCATCCTCATTGTAGCTCAGCGTATCGACAGCTGTCTCCACACCGTTCACTTCCTTTGTCTCCCGGGCGCCGAAATACAGACCGCCGGTGAGTTCCCGGACGATGATCAGGTTAAATCCCTCATCCCCGATGATTTCATCCCGCAGAGGGCAGGCTGCGCGAAGCTCGTTGTAGAGATACGCAGGACGAAGATTTGCAAAAAGCCCGAGCGCCTTGCGGATACCGAGAAGTCCCGCTTCAGGACGTTTGGAAGGCTCCAACTGATACCACGGTGACGTCTTCGCGTCTCCGCCGATCGAACCCATCAGAACCGCGTCACAGGTCTTTGCCTCCGCCACGGTCTCATCGGTAAGCGGAAGTCCGGTAGCATCGATAGACGCTCCCCCAAGCAGCAGATCGGAATAATGAAACGTATGCTGATATTTCTCTGCAACCGCATCCAGAACCTTCTGTGCCTCATTGACGATCTCGGGACCAATACCGTCCCCATGAATCAAACCAATTTTAAACTCCATAACCACATTCACCTCTTCTAACAAATTTATCAATCTCGTCTATGGCTTTTCGAATGCCTGTCAGCGGCACGATAGTGCGAATGCCTGCAGATCCCTCCGGCCAGAGCATGTGTACATTTATTCAACTTGTACTTGACTCGTGGTTTATATGATACTTCAATTCATTTTGTATTTCAACCGGCAAAAAGGGCCGAAACCCTTGAAAAAGTTGAAAAAAATTGCAGACTCGGTCATGCGGCCGGACTTATACATCCAAAAAAGAGACTGCGCTTGCGTCATTCCGACCCAAACGACAGTCTCTGAAAATCACCAGTTCTTATTTCTTCTTCTCGTCTCCGGCATTCTTTGCTTCGGCTGCCTTCTCTTCCTTTGCCGCTGCGGCCTGCTCCGGCTTCTCAACCTGTGCAATAGCCTCCTTGCGCATCGGGATCCGGCAGTTCTTGTTGTTGCCGAACTCAACGATCACGTCATCCTCACTGATGTCGATAATGATCCCATAAAATCCTCCGGTCGTCACAACCGCATCACCAATCTCCATTGCGTTGAGCATCTCCCGCATTCTCTTCTGCTCTTTTCGCTGCGGACGGATCATCATAAAATACATCAGCGCAAACATTGCGACCAGAAGAATGATCATGCTGAGAGCACTGCCTGAACTCGAGGCTGAACTTGCTAAAATCATCGCGATTCCTCCCTGTTATTTATTCGGATAACTTCCATCAAAGAACAATAATACATGATTCAGAGGCACGTGACAAGTCTTTCCTCATTCTTTATGCCCGGATGACTCCCGAACGGCCTGCTCCTCTTTCATCTGTTCTTCCTTCCGGGTATCGCGCGGATCCCGCATGGAGTCTCCCTGCTCCTTCCGGAAGATCCTCTCGTTGGCAACCTTCTGATAATACTTCGGCTGTTTCATGGCCTCATGCTTTTCTTCTTCCTCCCGAAGATCATCCAGCGCTTTTCTCTTCCAGGCATCCCAGCGGTCTTCCTCAATCGCACTGCGGATTTCCTGAGTCAGATGGTTATAGAAGTACAAATTATGCTCCGTACAGAGCCTCATCCCCAGCATTTCCTTCGCCTTCAGGAGATGACGGATATAGGCGCGGCTGTACCGGCGGCACACCGGACATCCACAGCCTTCCTCGATGGGACGGCTGTCCAGCTCATACTGCGCATTGATCAGATTCAGATGGCCCTTGTGTGTATACACGTGACCGTGCCGTCCGTTCCGGCTCGGGTAGACACAGTCAAAAAAGTCTACCCCGCGGTCCACCGCCTCGATGATATTTGCGGGCGTTCCAACCCCCATCAGGTAGGTGGGCTTATCCTGCGGAAGCTCCGGGACCACATGATCCAAGACGTCATACATCTGCTCATGGGTCTCTCCGACTGCCAGTCCCCCGACCGCATAGCCGTCGGCATCCAGCTCCCGGATCCGTCTGGCGTGCTCGATCCGCAGATCCGGATAAACCGCCCCCTGATTGATGGCAAAGAGGAGCTGTTCCTTATTAATAGTATCGTCTCTCTGATTCAGCTCCCGCATCTTCTTCTGACAGCGAACCAGCCAGCGGTAGGTCCGGTCAATGGATTCCTTCACGTACTTTTTTGTGGCAATGCTGGACGGGCATTCATCAAAGGCCATTGCAATCGTGGATCCCAGATTCGACTGGATCTGCATGCTTTCTTCCGGCCCCATGAAGATCAGCCTTCCGTCTACATGAGAGTGAAAGGTCACGCCCTCCTCCTTGATCTTCCGGGAATCCGCAAGGGAGAAGACCTGGAATCCGCCCGAGTCCGTGAGAATCGGTTTATTCCACGACATAAATTTGTGAAGACCGCCAAGCTTTTTGACCACTTCATCTCCCGGGCGCACATGAAGGTGATAGGTATTGGAAAGCTCAATCTGTGTCCCGAGACGCTCCAGATCCTCCGTCGAGACCGCCCCCTTGATTGCTCCGACCGTTCCCACATTCATAAAAACCGGCGTCTGCACCGTACCGTGCACGGTTTTAAACTCCGCCCGCTTCGCGCGGCCGCATACCTTAATCAATTTATACTCTGCCATAATTCTCCATTTCCGCAGGAATTCCCCTTCCATTGCATCTGTTTATAAATCATCATAACGGATTTTTCCCATGATCGCAAGGGGTCGCCTTCCACACACCCAACTGATCCGGCGTGATCATTGACAGGCGAAGATTTCACAGCCCTGATACCATTCGCAAACTGGCTGTAACAAAGTTTTATCCTTACTCAGTGAAGCTGCGGAACTCCTCAGGCGCGAGCGCCTTCGTCAAACAGTCCTCGCCATCCACTTATGAAAAAGCTACGGATAAAACTTTTAACAGCCAGTAATGCTCTGGCAAAAGTGCTGTGAAATGTTCGCCTTGTCAATTGCACGAGATCAGTTGCCCAGACCCCCATTTTTTTCAAAGTGTCCTACGGCGCACCTTTTAGAGCCGGTTTTTTACCATTTTTTCATTTTTGGCCGATACCCATGCTGTTGTTTTTAAAAAATCGATGTCGTATAATCGTTCTGATTATAAAGGAGTAAAATTATATGTCAGATTTAAACTATACCTTAGGTATCGATATTGGTTCTACAACCGTCAAGATTGTTGTTCTGGATCTGGAAAAGCATATTCTGTTCTCTGATTATCGGAGGCATTTTGCAAAGATCCAGGAAACTCTGGCCGATCTGCTGGAGGAGGCCGAGGCAATCACGGGCGACGTTCAGATTCACCCGGTCATCACCGGATCCGGCGGTCTTGCTCTCGCGCAGAACATTGATGTTCCGTTCATGCAGGAGGTCATCGCCGTTTCTTCCGCCCTGCAGTTCCAGGCTCCGCAGACCGATGTTGCTATCGAGCTCGGCGGCGAGGACGCGAAGATCATATACTTCGAAAACGGAAACATCGAGCAGCGTATGAACGGTGTCTGTGCCGGAGGAACCGGTTCCTTCATCGACCAGATGGCTGCTCTTCTGCAGACAGACGCAACCGGTCTGAATGAATACGCCAAGCATTACCAGGCGATCTACCCGATTGCCGCCCGCTGCGGTGTTTTTGCCAAGACAGATATTCAGCCGCTGATCAACGAGGGCGCTACAAAGGAGGACCTGTCCGTATCTATCTTTCAGGCGGTGGTAAACCAGACCATCTCAGGCCTTGCCTGCGGAAAACCGATCCGCGGCCATGTCGCCTTCCTCGGCGGTCCGCTGCATTTCCTCTCCGAGCTTCGCAAGTGCTTTATCCGCACCCTGAATCTCGACGAGGAGCACACCATTATTCCGGAGAATTCCCACCTTTTTGCCGCTCTTGGTTCCGCCCTGAACGCGAAAGAGGATGTCGAGTATTCTCTGGACGAGATGAAGGAACGTCTCCGTCACGGCGTCAAGATGCAGATGGAGGTTGCCCGCATGGCGCCTCTCTTTGCAAACAAGGACGAATACCGCGAGTTTATTGAGCGGCACGACAGAGACAAGGTAGCAACCGGCAATCTGGAGGATTATCAGGGAAACTGCTATCTCGGCATCGACGCCGGATCGACAACGACCAAGGCGGCATTGATTTCCGAAGACGGAAAGCTTCTGTATTCCTTCTATGACAACAACCACGGAAATCCTCTGGCGACTTCCATCCGCGCCATTCAGGACATCTACAGCAAACTCCCGGAGGGCGCGCGCATTGCCTACTCCTGCTCTACCGGATACGGCGAACAGCTGATCAAATCCGGACTGATGCTGGATGAAGGCGAGGTCGAGACCATCGCGCACTATACCGCCGCCTCCTTCTTTGATCCGGATGTGGACTGCATCCTTGACATCGGCGGTCAGGATATGAAGTGCATCAAGATCCGCGATCACGCCGTTGACAGCGTGCAGCTGAACGAAGCCTGCTCCTCCGGCTGCGGTTCCTTTATCGAGAACTTCGCGAATTCTCTGGACTACGACGTCAAGGATTTTGCGCAGGAGGCTCTGTTCGCGGAAAATCCGATCGATCTGGGTACCAGATGCACCGTTTTCATGAATTCACGCGTAAAACAGGCGCAGAAGGAAGGCGCAACCGTTGCCGACATCTCCGCCGGACTTGCTTATTCCGTTATCCGGAATGCTTTATATAAGGTAATTAAGGTCTCCGACGCAAAGGAACTCGGCCGCCATATCGTGGTGCAGGGAGGAACCTTCTACAACAACGCAGTCCTCCGGAGCTTTGAGCGCATTGCGGACTGTGAGGCGGTCCGTCCGGATATCGCGGGAATTATGGGTGCCTTCGGCGCCGCTCTGATCGCACGCGACCGGTGCGAAGGCAGGGAAACCACCATGCTTCCCATTGAAAAGATCAATACCCTGCAGTACTCCACGAAGAGCTCCTACTGCAAAGGCTGCACGAATCACTGCCGTCTGACCATCAACCGCTTCTCCGGCGGACGCCAGTACATCAGCGGAAACCGCTGCGAGCGGGGAATCGGAAAGCAGAAAAACGCACATCACATTCCGAACATGTATGAGTGGAAGTACAACCGAATCTTCGGCTACACGCCGCTGACCGCGGACGAGGCGCCGCGCGGAAAGATCGGCATCCCGCGTGTCCTCAACATGTATGAGAATTACCCGCTGTGGTTCACCTTCTTCACAAAGCTCGGCTACAGCGTCGTGCTGTCCCCAACCTCCACGAGGAAGATCTACGAGCTCGGCATCGAGTCCATCCCCAGTGATACGGCCTGCTATCCCGCCAAGATCAGCCACGGTCACATCACCTGGCTGATCCGGCAGGGTGTAAAGAACATCTTCTATCCGTGTATTCCTTACGAGCGTCAGGAATTTGCAGACGCTGTAAACCACTACAACTGCCCGATCGTTACTTCTTATGCCGAAAACATCAAGAATAACGTCGATGAGCTCAAGGACCCGTCCATTCACTTCATGAATCCGTTCCTTGCCATGACAACGGAACAGACGCTTGCTGACGAGCTGGTGAAGGTCTTCCATGACATTCCCGAAAAGGACGTACGCGAGGCCTGCCACGCCGGATGGGTCGAGATGGCAAATGTCCGCGACGAGGTCCGTCAGAAGGGAAAAGAAATCCTTAAATGGATGGAGGAGACGCACCATCACGGGATTGTTCTTGCCGGACGCCCGTATCATATTGACCCGGAAATCCACCACGGCATCCCGGACATGATCACCTCCTATGACGTCGCCGTCCTGACAGAGGATTCCATCTCGGACCTTGCTCCGATCGAACGGCCTCTGCGCGTTAACGACCAGTGGATGTATCACACCAGACTCTATGCCGCCGCGAATTTCGTCAAGACAAGAGACGATCTGGAACTCATCCAGCTGAACTCCTTCGGCTGCGGACTGGACGCCGTAACGACAGACCAGGTATACGAGATTCTCTCCGGAAGCAACAAGATCTACACTGTTCTGAAAATCGACGAGGTAAACAACCTGGGAGCCGTTCGCATCCGTATCCGCTCCCTTCTGGCCGCCGTCCGCGCCAGAGAGAAAAATCCGCAGCCGCGTGAGATTCACTCCTCCGCTTCGGAACGCGTAATCTTCACAAAGGAGATGAAGGAGGAGGGCTACACTATCCTCGCTCCGCAGATGTCACCGATCCATTTCAGCCTGATCGAGGCCGCTTTCAATACCGGCGGTTATCATCTGCACGTACTGGATAACGACAACAAGCACTCCATCGATGAAGGACTGCGCTATGTAAACAACGATGCCTGCTACCCCTCGCTCCTGGTTGTGGGACAGTTCATGGATGCCCTGGACTCCGGCAAATATGACCCGGACCACACGGCAATCATCATGAGCCAGACCGGAGGCGGCTGCCGTGCGTCCAACTACATTGCCTTCATCCGCCGCGCGCTGAAAAAAGCGGGCTACCCGCAGGTTCCCGTCATTTCTCTGAACCTTGTAGGGCTGGAGGATAATCCGGGATTCAAGATCACACCGGAAATGGCGGTCCGTATCGTTTACGCTGCAATCTTCGGCGACATCTTTATGAAATGTCTGTACCGGATGCGTCCGTACGAAAAGGTGGCGGGCTCCGCAGACCGTCTGCACCGTAAATGGGAAAAAATCTGCATCGACTATCTCTCGAACAAGAGAGTGGGCTGGCGCAGCTACACCAACCTCTGCCGCTCGATTATCCGTGACTTCGACCGTCTCCCGATCAACGAGAACGTTCGCAAGCCAAGAGTTGGTATCGTCGGTGAGATTCTGGTAAAATATGCTCCCGCAGCCAACAACCACCTGGTCGACCAGCTGGAGAAGGAAGGCGCAGAAGCGGTTGTGCCTGACTTCGTTGATTTCTTCATGTACAGCTTTTACAACGCGAAGTTCAAGTACCGTCATTACGGCACAAAGAGAAAATCCATGATCCTGACGCAGGCCGGAATCGCCGCAGTCAATGTATTGCGCAAGGCCGCTAACGATGAATTCATCCGAAGCACACACTTCACACCGTCCGCGAAGATTGATGAGCTCGCCCGCTACGCGTCTCCCATCGTATCGGTCGGCAACCAGACCGGAGAGGGATGGTTCCTGACCGGCGAGATGATGGAACTGATCCACGGAGGCGTGAACAACATTGTATGTATCCAGCCGTTCGGCTGCCTCCCGAACCACATTGTCGGAAAGGGCGTCATCAAGGAAATCCGCGCCGAATACCCGAAGGCGAACATCGTAGCGATTGACTACGATCCCGGCGCTTCCGAGGTAAACCAACTGAACCGAATCAAGATGATGCTGACAAATGCAATGAAAAATATGCAGGCAGAGAGCTGATCTGTATATTTCGCCTAAAAAAGTGGCTGCCACACAAAATAGTGTGGCAGCCACTTTTTACTATTCCTCCCTTTACAAATGAAAAACAAGCCTTATCCCAAAGCCTGTATCGAACGGAATCGGATCCTCAAGCAGCACATCCACACCGAGCTTCGCCGCGTATTTCTTCACAAGATACAATCCTATTCCGGTTGCCTTCTGCCTGTCCGGATGGCTTCCGGTAAACCCCTTGTCAAATAAAAACGGCTTGTCCTCAGGAGGCACACTCTTCCCGTTATTGCATACAAGGAGACAAACCGTATTTGCCCCCGCCCTCACGGAAATCAGGATTTTTCCTCTTTCGCTGTCGGCGTATTTCACCGCATTGCTTAAAAGCTGAGAGAACATAAAGGACACGATTCTCCGGTCGGAAACCACGCCTGCCGGCTTGAGCTCAAGTTTCATCCTGATTCGGTTCTCACGAAGAAACGGTTCATACTCTCTCACCTTTTCTTTTACACATTCTGACAAAGAAAAAGACTCTATACAATAATCCGGATGCTCTGCATGAAGACGGGAATAAAAAAGAACTCGCTCTGCATCTTCCGTCAGCTTCCGGACTGCATATTGAAGTCTCTCATATACATAAGGAGACATCTCATCTTTATGATTCTCCAGCATCAGTTCCATCATGGAAATCGGTGTCTTGACCTCATGTACCCACGCTTCTATATATTCCCGGTAATCCTTCATCCGGCTCCCGGTTTCCATGACAAGATGCCGTGTCCGCATATATTCTTCCACCGCAGTCCGTACAATCTCATTCCCCTCAAAATACGCACACATCTTTGCCTCTTCTTTTTCGTCCGGACGATCTAAAAAAGCAGAAATTGCCGCCTCATCCTTTTCCATGTTCTTTCTGTCTAAAGCCGTTCCCGCCAACATGGCAATGATAGAAAAAAGCAGAAGAAATGGCACCATATATTTTAATGAGTCCGGATTGATAATCCAGGTGACGAAAAGGAAAATCACATCCGTTATAAAAAAAATCCAGATCCAGTGTCCCGTTTTTCTGAATATAAGCTTCATTTTTCATTTGCCCCTTGCAATATCAGGTTTCATATGTTCTTTGCCCTTTGCATATCAGGTTTCATACAAGGCCTGTCACATCTAACGCATATCCCTTCCCTCTGATATTCTGCAGCGTGTACGCAATACCGCTGTCTGTCAGCTTTTTTCTTAGTCGGCTGACATTTACCTGAAGAATGTTTTCATCCACATAATCAACGGTCCCCCACAGTGCCTGAAAAAGTTCTTCTTTGGAAACAACATCGGGACTTTTCTCCATCAGAATGCGCATGATTTTCCCTTCATTTTCAGCAAGGATCACAACATTTTCTCCAAAGCTCAGCTTCCAGGTATCTGTATCCAGCAAGAGTGGGCCCGCTTTTACAAAGCTTTTCATGCCGGAAAAAGTCTGGATCAGCCTCTGTGACCGCGCAAGCAGCCGCGCCGAAGGGCATGGCTTGGTCAGATAATCATCTGCCCCAAGCCCCAGCCCCTTCAGTTCATCAGACAAACTGTCCCGCGCCGTCAGAATTAAAATCGGTGCAGAGATTCTTTCCTTCAGATATTTGCACACCGCAAAACCCGATTCTCCCGGCAGATTCACATCCAGAACGACAAGATCGGGCTGCATCGGCGGAATTCTTTCAGCGGTACACGTAAAAGACGTGACGGCTTCCGCATCATAGCCTGCCTTCTGAAAGGTAAGTACCAGCTCATCACGAAGATATCTGTCATCCTCAACGACTACAATCTTTTTCAAGAAAACACCTCGTTTTCAGTCATCAAATCCCGAACTCTTTTTTACGATGCCGATATACAGAAACTCAAATCCGACAAACACCGCCAACACTATAGCACAAAGCCCGGCGATTTCTGTAACAGTAGTTCCGTATGGTATATGCAGAAAGTTTGTAAGCATCGCCCAGACCGCAAATATACTGCTGATCAGAGCCGGAACAGCTGCCATAAGAAAATAGATCTCTATCTGCTTTTTCACCGATTTCGTCTCTGCCTCGCTGTCAGCACCTATCATGGAAAGAATCTGATAGCGGTGCATATTCTCCCGCTGACTGATCAGATATTTCAGACCGATCACGGTACTGGCAATCAGCCACAGCAAAACGCCGAGATAAATGGTCAGATAGCTGGATGCTACCCTGTAGAACAGCGTTCTTCCGATTCCGCCGAGGTAGCTGTCATATTCGATTCCTGCGGAAGACAGCAGCTCCGACATCTTCAGCTCCGCCTGCATCAAACCCATCTTTTTAATCACCGAATCCTTAATCTGCGCGTTTGTGCAATAGGGTTCCCTGCTGGCGGCAAGCTGACCGTACAATTCATCCGGCACGATCAGCGCCACGGAAAGAGCAATTGACCGGTCTGCAACCACGTTATCCGTATAAAGCTGCGGTCGTACCTGATATTCTTCTCCGTCAATACCAATGGTGATTCCCTTCTGAATCGCCCGGTTCAGAATCCTGCCGTATTCCCCTTCATCGGCAAAAGAAGTAAAAAGCGCGACTTCACCGTCGGAGAGTGAAATATTTTCTTTTCCAAGTCCGGAAAGTATCCGGTTATAGGAAGTTAAGTTTACCAGATAACGGATGTGCAGATTATCCGCCATGTTTTTCCCCAGTCCATGGGCATCGTTGACCTGCCGCAGCACTTCTTTCAGCCTTGATAAGTCAAATTCGTCCGGCATTCCCTCGTTATATTGTTCTTTTACATCTGACAGATAAAGAGGATATACGCTCTGTATCCTTTCGGATATTGCTTTATCTGAAAGAATTTTTGCGATCTCTTCCTCTGTTCCGAAAAGAGAGAAATCCACACTTCTCGTATCTGACGATCTTTCCGCGCCGGTCGCAATTCCAAAGGAAATACATGCCATGGCCCCCATTAACAGCAGCGAAGCGATGGCGAGAGACTTGTGCTGTGACAGGATATTTTCCTGCACCTGACGCGCTGTAAATGTCCACAGTCCCGTCTTTGCACGCCGACTCTTCCGGATGGATTTCCCCAGGAAGCCTCCCAAACCGCGGTACATCAGGAATGTCCCGAGAATCCACAACACCACAGTCAGAATTGTCATGGAGGCGGAAAGCCCCTTCAGTCCGAAAACAGCAAGATAATATCCGCTGATCAGCAGTATACACCCGCCAAAAAAGAATGCTGCGTTTGTCCCAACCGCAGAGACCGACTGATTTTTCGTATAATCGGCCTGAATCAGAACCCCCGCCTCTGCCCGAACAATTTTGACGCTGAGAAGCGCCATGGAGATGAACTGCACAAGAACGAATCCGGCAATTGTCCAGAATACAGCTGTTCCGGAAAAAGCAAATGTATGGCCGATAATTCCAAGTCCCGCGATTTTCGCCGTAGCAAGACTGATTCCTTCTGTCAAAAACAAGGCAACCGGAATCCCGATCACAAGTGAAAGGACACTGTTCAGAAGCGTCTCTCCGAAGAGCATTCCGAGAAGACGGCTTCTCTTCATTCCCATCATCAGATAGATCCCGAATTCTTTTCTGCGTCTGGATATCTGATAGCGGCAGGCAAAATATACCATGAAGAACACAAAGAAAAGAGAAACGCCATAAACGATCGGAAGAAGATTCAGAAGTTTTCCGACTGCATCACTTTCAATCGTTTTTAAAAACCTCATGACGTCCTGGCTTCCAAGGGAAAGAAGCGTATAAAACGCGATAATCGCTATGATAAGAGAAGCAAAATATAACCCGTTCCCTTTTCGGTTTCTTGCGGCGCTTCGCCTGATCTGCTTAAAGAACATTCGCGCTCCCCCCTCCCAGCTGTGCCGTTACCTGTACAATACGATTATAAAACGCGGCATTCTCTTCTGTACGAACATTTCTCCGAAGTTCATGAAACAGACATCCGTCCTGGATAAAGAGAATTCTGGAGCAAAAGCTGGCAGCATTCGGGTCGTGCGTAACCATCAGGATCGTTTTCCCCTGATCCCTGTTTGCGTCACACAGCTTTTCCATCAGAGTTTTTGCGTTCCGACTGTCGAGTGCCCCTGTCGGTTCGTCCGCAAGCAGAATGTCAGGATCTGAAATCAGAGCTCTCGCTGCTGCGGCTCTCTGCTTCTGCCCTCCGGACACCTGAGACGGGAACTTATCCATCGTTTCAGCAATGTCCAGTCTGTCCGAGATTTCCTTTATTTTCGATTCTGCCTCGTTTTCCGAAATACCATGCAGAGAAAGCGGGAGCGCGATATTTTCACCGATTGTCAGATTGTCCAGAAGTTCAAATTCCTGAAACAGATAGCCGATTCGCTTCCCCCTGTAATCGGCAAGCTCCCTTTCACGAAACGCTGCTATATCCCTTCCTTTCAAAATCACCTTTCCGGAGCTTGGCCGAATTATCGTAGCTATGCAATTTAACAGTGTTGTCTTTCCGGAACCGCTGGGCCCCATGATTCCCAAAAATTCTCCATCCTGAACGTCAAACGAAATCCCCCTTAAGGCTTCCGTCCTGCCGGCTCCTTTGCCATATGTCTTTTTCAGACGCTTCACCTGTAAAATATTACTCATATGGGTCACCACCATCCTTTCATAAGATCATTGTAATGGCAGAGAACCTCATATACCACTTACAGTTGGTGTAAGATTACTTCATTCTTCTCTTCTTAAATAAAACTTTATAAACGTAAAAAATGCCTGCAACATATGGTGCCAGGCCCAAACCCATAATAACTGTTGCAAGCATCACCATTATCAGTTTTCTCTTATCCGCTCCTACATCAATGGTCTCACTGCATGATATACCTGTCGATACCTCTCAAATATCATCTGATATTTCTCATGCATCTCTTTCCTCGGCACATAAGTCACGGTTTCTTCTACCATGTGAGCGGCCGCATCTGAAAGATCAGAAAACAGACCGATCGCTACTCCTGTCAGCATAGCGCTTCCAACCGTCCCCGCATCTACTGTTTTCAATGCTGTCATCGGAAGGTTCAGCATATCCGCCTTCATCTGCATCCAAACAGGCGAGTGCGCGCCGCCCCCTGTCGCATGTAATTTCTGAAAATGAATTCCGGAATTCTTCAGTGCCTGCAGATTCAGGTACATTTCATAAACTACGCCTTCCATGCAGCCGCGGTAGATGTCAGCTGCAGTAGTAGCCGTTGTGAGTCCTAACACCGCGCCCTTTGAACCAGTGTCCATATATGGTGTCGCCGCTCCCGCAAAATGCGGCAAAACCAGCAATCCGCTCGGGGTCTCATGACGAAGTCCGTCATACATTTTTTCCAGGTACTCATTTGCCGAAATTCCCAATTTCCCTGCCAGTTTCTTCTCCTCTTTCGCAATGGTCTCCACACACCACTGCATCAGAGCGCCACCGGTATAGGAAAATGCATAAGCCACATATTTTCCCGGAATGACATACGGCACAACGGAAAAATATCCCTCATACATCTCATCAATATCAGGCAGTTCATCATAAATCGGAGTCAGACACTCTACCGTTCCGGCTCCGTCAACCGCCACCCTCCCGTCAAATGCTCCTGCTCCGACTGCCGCAGCCACCTGATCATGGCTGACGGATATGATCTTCGTGTCCTGAGATAAACCCGTCATCTCCGCAGATTTCTGTGTGATCACTCCTGCTACAGTACCCGACGGCACCGGCTCAGACAGCAGGTTGCTGTCAATGTCTGCCGCGTCAAATATTTCTTCGCTCCAGCAAAGATTTTTTATATTGAAGGCCATCGTCCGAGTAGCAAGAGAATAGTCAATCTGCGCCTTTCCGGTCAGATGATAAACCACGTAGTCCCCCATCAGGAAGATTCTCCTGGCTGAAGCGTAAATCTCCGGCCGGTGTCTTTTGATCCACATTATCTTGGAAATGCTATACATTTCATGCGGTCTCAGTCCCGTAATATGCGCAATATTCCGTCCGCCAAGCTTCCCAGTCAGTTCCCGGCACTCTTCCTGTCCCCTCGGATCGGTATACAGCATTGCCGGATGAAGCGGTTTTCCTTTCTCATCCACGCAGACAAACGTCTCTCCAAAGCTTGTCACACCGATTCCTGCTATATCCGGGTACTTTTCCGCCATTTCCCGAATGGATGCATACACAGCGTCCATAATGGCCGCAGCGTCAATCTCATGACCGGTGACCGCGCGCGTCACCGGATAATCGCGATATGCTTTCGCCAGATATTTTCCCTGATCATCAAATACCGTACACTTGCATCCGGTAGTTCCGATGTCTAATCCTGCTATCTTCATACTATTTCCTCAGTCAAACCTTTTGTGTCGCCCCGCCCGCGGGACATGGCCTTTACTGGTCAATGTCAACCCACTCATATCCGAGATATGTAGTGAAAGCCTCTTTTAAGATCTCCTTCATGTGCCCGACACCTACACAGGTATGGTGCTTGAAGCCTCCCTTCGCGAGCTTAATCAATTTATCCTGCATATGATCTATGGCGCAGACGCCCGCGCACCCGAAATATGCCTCCTCGATCGGATCATCGGTAAATTCTGCCTCAGTGGCGTAGACAACCACCTTTCCATCAACGGTTAAGCAGTTGGAAAGCGTTGTTTTCATCGGACGGATACGACCCTCATCGGTTCCCCATCCGGATCCCGGATCTCCTTTTGCAAACATCTTGTGCTCCGTAACCGTTCCCTTTTTTACCATAAGGCTCTGTGCTGTCGATCCGCAGTGGAACAGGATCACCTTGTTCTCGTCATCTCCGTAGTTATTGTTCCAGTCAAGGACTGCCGCAGGCTGCTCACTTGCGAGAGCCATTGCTCTCATAGAGATCGCGGAAGTCAGATCAATCTCACAGGATGTCACGATACCGCGATCATTCAGTTCAGAAAGGAGTACACAAGGACATACCCGAAGAATGGTTTCCATCTCATTCCAGCAGCGAATCGCCAACGCATCCAGATGATACTCTTCTATATATTCGTCAATAACAACCGATATTTTGGCCAGAGTATTCTTGTTCTTCTCCGGAACCTTGCTGAAGTCTGCATACTTCATAAGGCTTTCTTTCTTTGCCAGAACACCGGCGTCCGTATCGGATTTATTATTTACTTTATATATAAGCTCTGAAAGATCAAAGGTCTCTACGGTGATACCGTTTTTTTGCAAACCGATCTCATCAAACCGGGTTGTCTTGAATGCTGTGGTTCTGGCACCGATGCATCCGATCGTGAATCTTTTCATTCCATTCACAACGCGACAGATCGCTGCAAAGTCACGTAAATTCTCCTGAAATTTTTCAGAAAGCGGATGAACAACATGTGGTTTCAATACCGTAAACGGCACCTGATACTGCGTGAATACATCGGTGACCGAGAATTTTCCGCAAAACGCGTCTCTTCGGTGGGCAAAGTCCATTTTTCCGATCTCATCCGGATATGCCTGCATCAAGATCGGCACTTCCGCATCCCGCAGCGCAGTGATCGCCCCGTTCTCATCCGCAAAGATTGGCATAGAGAAGATGACTCCGTCGAACTCCCCCTCATGCTCCTTTAACCATTTTGCGTAAAGCATTCCCTCGTCCCTTGTCTCGATACCGCCAAACCGGGTAAGGCCCGCATCCATCGCAATATAATCATAGCCCGCATCCGTGACAGCCTTGATCATGTCCTCTCTTGCACCGTAGATTAACTCTCCCGGCATGAAACCTCTGTTACAGAACGCCAGCGCAAATGTCATTTTTCTTCCCATTTTTTGTCCTCCTTTAAATCCATGAAACTTCAATCCATCAACGCGAACATCTTCATGGCTGCCTTTACGTTTTCTTTCATCGCATCCCGTCCTGCCATACTAATAGATGAAAAGAAAATCGGCTCATCAGATTTCAGTGTTTTCAGATAGGCAGCAGCTGCACTTCCACCGGATTTATCCATGTATGTAAAATAATTCACTTTTCTCACGCCGGCTTTCACTGCCTTTCCGTAATCTTCCCTGCTGACTCCGGAGCCGCCGTGCATCACCACCGGAATGTTATTCGTAAGAGCTCTGACATTTTTTACGACATCAAAATCCAGCTTCGGCTCTGTCAGATAAATGCCGTGTGTGGTGCCGAAAGAGCATGCCAGCGCATCAATTCCACTTTCTTCCGCAAATATCTTCGCCTGCTCGGGATCGGTATAGATCTTGGTTTCGTCCGCTTCTCCCGTATCATCCCCCGCTCCGGACTCTCTTCTTCCCATGGAACCCAGCTCAGCTTCCACGGACGCTCCTGTTCTGGCCGCCATGGCTACCGCCTCTTTTGTATTTTTCAGATTTTCCTCATAGGGAAGCGTGGACCCGTCATACATAATAGATGAAAATCCCAGATCGAGCGCCTGCTGCAGATACTCTAAGGTCTCACCATGATCCAGATGTACACACACCGGGACTTTAGATTTCTTCGCTGCTTCTATCATAATCGGTCCGATCAGATCCAATGGGATCCACGGTTCGTGGCACTGTGCAAACTGAATGATGACCGGAAGCTTCAGCTCCTCCGCTGCTTCCGTCACTGCCTGTAGCGCCTCAAGATTCGGCGTATTAAAAGAGCCGATGGCAATCTGTTTTTCTTCTGCTATTTTCATTACATCCTTTAATGTTGCTAACATAGCTACCTCCTTTGATTTTCCGATCCTCTCTTATATAAATCATATCTTTTCCCCCAAGCGTTTTATATAGAAGTCTGTTCATTTTACTTTAAATTTGTTCGGTGATATCATACAATATCTTATAACTACGCAGCCTCCAATCTCGAGAGCCTGCGATTTCGTAAGCGAGGTAAAGGAAAGCATGATCTCAACTTTTAATCGAGCAAAACTGAACTCCCTTCTATATGATTTTTACCAGCTCGCGCCAATCCGTATTACCGTCTTCGATGATCAGTTTGTAGAACTGGCTTCCTATCCGGAGCATATTGCACCCGTCTGCCAGATCATCCGTGCGGATAAAGAGGGATATGAACACTGTAAAAAATGTGACAGAGAAGCATGTCTGCGCGCGTCAAAACAGCGCGCCCCGTACACCTACCGCTGCCATGCGGGCCTCACGGAGAGTATCACGCCTCTTTACCTCGGTAACATTACCATCGGATATCTTTTATTTGGTCATGTATTTGCATACGATTCCCACGAAAAGGGATGGCATGCCATTGAAGAAAAATGCAGAAATTACAACCTTGACATGAAACTCCTGAAGAAGGAATGTTTTTCCATGCCGCTTCACTCAAAGGATTACATTACCTCGGCCTCCCATATTTTAGAGGCAGTAGCGAGCTACCTCTGCCTCGAACGCATGGCCTGCCTGCGGGAGCAGACACTTCCCGTACGGATTGATGAATATATTCAAACCCATTTTCTGGAAAATATAACAGCCCAAAACATCGCTGAACAATTTGAAATAGGCAAAACGCAATTATATGAAATTGCAAAACAGAACTATGGTGTGGGAATTGCAGAACATATTCGTATTCTAAGAATTGAAAAAGCAAAACAGCTTTTAGAGAACAATAATCTTTCTTTAGCTGAAATCGCCGCACAGTGTGGATATAAGGACTATAACTACTTCATTACGATATTTAAGCGTACAGTGGGTATATCTCCCAAAAAATATCAGCACAGTTATTTTTCTCTTCTGAATACGGATCGCACCCACATTTAATTCTTGTTGCTGCCTCCCCTTCAACGTATAATGGAAAAATGAGTACAAACCATGTTTAAACTGAAAAGGTGGATAACAATAATAGATTCAAGGAATAAGGATGCAGTTGACAGTGCCGATGTTTGTTTAAAGAATGCCGGTCTGCGCACAAAGACCTGGGCTTCCGAGCCCATGCCCGTCGGAGGGTGCGGGGCACAGATGCGGCCCGCGGACTGGAGCGGGAAAAAGCCGCCCGTCCGGCTGCGAAACGATATGCTCTATCACCTCGCCGTTACCGCCGATGACGAAGATCGTGCACGTAAACTGCTAGAAGCTCTGAACGAAAAAGGTGATAGGCATGACCTTTCTCTCTGATATTCATGTCGATATTACGGATTGTTTTTGTTAAGGAAAGAGGTGTTTTCCATGAAATTTTATATGCCCGTAAAGCTTTATCAGGAAGTGAATTGCGTAAGGAATCACGCGTCAGAAATAGTCTCGTTGGGAACCAGAGCTATTCTCGTTACCGGCGGCAGCTCTTCCAAGAAGAACGGATCGCTCTCAGATGTTGAAGGTGTTCTCGATGATTCCGGAATTCCGTTCACGCTTTTTGACGGCGTTGAGCAGAATCCGTCAACGGATACTGTAATGAAAATCCGGGATCAGGCACTTACTTTCGGCGCAGACCTCTGTATCGGCATCGGCGGCGGCTCCTCGCTTGACGCGGCAAAGGCCGCAGCGCTGATGATCAAAAACAGCGACAAGGGAATCGACTATCTCTACGAAAAGGGAAACCCTGTCGATACCATTCCCGTCATCGAAGTTCCCACCACATGTGGAACCGGCTCAGAGGTCACGGCAGTATCTGTTCTTACGAACCATAAGACCAATACCAAGGGCTCCATTCCATACAAGATTTTTCCGGTACTCGGTCTCGCCGACCCGAGATATCTCAAATCTCTCCCGCTGTCAGTCCTGAGAAACACCGCTGTTGACGCGCTCGCTCATCTCTGGGAAAGTCTGATCAATGTACACTCCGACGCTTACAGCGATATGACAGCCGAAGCCGGCCTTAAAGCATGGGCCTTAAACCGGGATATCCTTCTGGGTATCCGTCAGGCTTCCGACGACGACTTTTCAAACTTCATGACTGCCTCCGTCATGGGTGGAATGTCCATTGCTCAGGTCGGAACCACGATTCCTCACGGCCTTTCCTATGCACTCACCCTGAACGCCGACATCCCTCACGGCAAAGCATGTGGATTTTTTGAAGCCGGTTATCTGTCTCACGCAGACAAAGAGCTCCGAAACAGGGCCCTGTCCCTTGCCGACTTTAAAGATCTCGATGACTGGCGCGAATTTTATGCCGAAGTAAGCGACCATCTTACGGTAAGCGAGGATATCCTCCGCAAGGCTGTCGATGAACTTCAGGAATCCAAGATGGCCCTTGCCCCGTTCCCCTGCGATAAGAAGATCCTTGATGAGATAGCCAGGAATCTCTCCCGCTAAACCGCCTGCCTCAGATACAGGTGAATGCCTGATTGGCAGTCTTATTCATCCCGTGCCGAATAGAAACGCAGAAGGAGCAGATCTTTTTATTTTAGTGGATGCTGATCTAAACACGCCTTGACCGGAATCGCTCTGATCAACGATTCCGGTCAATATATGCATCCCCGTTTTGTCAGGACTTTTTGTCAAAATACGGTGCCAGCAAGGCTGCCACATTGGAGATGGGCATAGTCTGAAGGATAATTTTTCCCGGTCCGCGGACCACCGTATTAAAGATGCCCTCTCCTCCCAGCATCATATTTTTCACGCCGGGTACGGTTACCACCTCCATGCTGCAGCTTTCATCCATGGCTGCCAGATAGCCGGTGTCCACAATCATCTCCTCGCCATCCTTCAGGATATACTCGCATCCGTAGCCGTCGATCTCAATAAATGCGGTCCCCTGCCCGGAAAGCTTCTGCATGACAAATCCCTCTCCCCCAAAGAGCCCTTTCCCCAGACTTTTCTGAAAAAACATCGACAGCTCTACACTTTCCTGTGCTGCCAGATATGCCTTTTTCTGTACGATTACGCTTTTCCCCGGTGAAATCTCAATTGCATGGATGGATCCGGGAAAACTGGAAGCAAAGGCGATCATCCCTTCTCCGTTCTGCGCCGTATAACGGTTCTGAAAGATACTCTCACCGGAAAACATTCTTCCGAACATTTTCTTCAGACCTCCGCCGGAAGTGGTTTCCATCTTCATATTCGGAGTCATCCAGCTCATGCTGCCGCTCTCGGTCATCATCGATTCACCCGCTTGAAGATAGCACTCCACTACAGGAAGATTTCCGCCTTTTATTTCATACCTCATAAATTGCTCCTTTCTCAGAATCCGCTGACTCTGTAGACGATAAACTCTGTCGCGGATTTATCTGCTCTGTCCTCGGTCATACCTACAAGTATGCTGCCGTCCGGCAGCCTTGCGGCTGTACTGATCCACGGATAGTTTGTTCCGAAAAGCTCGCCGTCCTTTGCCGATCCAAGGAAACTGCCATCGCTCTTCCAGAATAGCAGGTTCCGCATATTTCCATCCAGACCGATAAATCCGTTTGCCGTCTCCTGGATATGGGTGATACTGCCCAGAGACTGTTCCCCGCCGAATTCCTGATTTCCAAGCTCCATCTGCTGGTTTCCTTCGGTATCCAGAACCCAGATGGCTTCATTCTGCGTGTCCGGATCCTCGCCTGCGATGAAGATATGGTTATCACTCAGGCTGACCGTATTTATGCTTTCATTGGAAAAAGCCGGCCACGCCTCTTTTGACGCCTTGCTGCCGTTAAATACTACCTTTTCCGGCTCTGATCCGAAAAACCAGGAAAGCCCCCAGGTCCCGCTGCTATGTATCACGGCATTATCGATATCATCGTTTGACGCAAGGATCTGTCCGTCTTTTACCGTAAGCATCGGTGACATAAACCCCGCAAGGTACAGATTCCCGTTCTGGTCCGCAGAAATCTCTTCATATTCATCGTCCAGCTTCATGGTGCTCTTCAGCGTCAGCGAATCTCCCAGCGCATATTCATACAGTACATTGTCCAGAAGGATATACACCTTGTCACCAGCCGCAACCATTCTTCCGCTGAAAATATCGTGTGCCAGAAGCGGCTCCTCCATCGGAACCCATGTGGAAGTTATCGTAGTATCCGCAATCATCTTGGAATGTTCACGATCGACAGTGAATGCTTCTCCTTCCCAGGGCCATGGATAATCTTCATTCCCGGTATCCTCGAGATGAAACGACAGGTTGCCCAGCAGCTGATCCACCTTCGGATCCGTATATTCGCCACTTATACTTACTTTTACCGTAATTCCCGAACCTACATCTCTTCCCATATATGTCAGAACGGGATCTCCCCAGCTGACTGTTTCAGAGAAAACACAGGGTACTCCGCCGACCTTTTTCTGCTCAACCGTCTTCTCTACCGCCAGCGCATGTGCATCAATATCCGACGCATATAGAAAATCCCGGTAGTCGTTGCAGTCTTCTACGGTTGCAGAAATGCTCACCGCTAACAGAGTTTCCTCACCCTGTTTATAATCCAGCCGTCCATAGCTGTTGGTCTCACTGTCACCCTTGTAGTCTTCGTTCTCCGTCCAGCCCTCCGGATAATAGATATCCCACAGCTTCATTTCCAGATGTGTCCCGCTTGTATCCCTGTTATCCACGGTGTCTGTCTGCGACCCGGACACAACGCCAGACGTACTGTCTGTTGCCGTCACGCTTTGAGAAGAAGCACTCTCCGTCGCCTTGACACTCTCCGACTTTGACGATGAGCCTGCGTTGACGCCTTCACTCCCCTCTTTTTCAAATCGGAAGCTGACTCCCTCATAATCGATATACAGGTCACCATCCTTATCGGTTAAATCCATCGTGTCCGTGGAATCCTTGATCTTAACCCCGTTCTCTGTCTCCTCCCACTTACCTTTCTCAACTTCATCATCGATATGCGCCTCACAGGTCCCGTCTTCCTTAAATACGAAAGAAAATTCATCCATGAAATCTGACACGGCAAATTCCATCCCTGACATTTCGGCTGAGACAGCATTCCATTTTCCCAGGTATTTGCTTCCCTTCATGCTTTTTCCGCCACATGCGGCAAGCAATACCGCCGAGAGAACCAGAATGCTGATCAACAGGATCGCAGAACTCTTTCTAATATGCTTCGTCTTCCGTTTCATAACAATACCTCCTTCCGCAATTTCCCTTCTTCGTGTATAATAGATTCAGAATCTTTGATCAGTCGTCTGCGCGCTTTCGTCTTGTACCATTCAATATACTGATATTTGAGATTTTGTCCCCATCTGTTTTCCCCGTTTTGATGGGAAATTGCAAAAAAAAGAGGATTCAAAGGTATCTGCGTATGAAAAAACAGCGATTTTTTTCCATATTTCTTTCTATTCTTCTTTTGATTTCGCAACCGCTCCTGTCCTCCTGTTCGGGAGGCAGCCGACTGAATCCTTCGGATCCGGTTACACTGACCTTCTGGCACGTCTACGGAGAACAGGTAGACTCTCCGATGAACCTTCTGGTACAGCAGTTTAACGAAACCGTCGGTATGAAAAAGGGGATCATTATCAATGTGACCCGCATGTCAAATGCCTCTGAAATCGGAGAACAGCTTCTCGCAGCACAGGAAGACCGCCCCGGAGCCGGCAGCATGCCGGATCTGTTTCTGTGCTACCCGGGAACCGCTTCCCTTCTGGGGCCGGAAAATCTGGTTGACTGGTCGGAATTTTTTTCCCAAGAAGAACTGGACTCCTATGTAGACGCTTTTGTGGACGAGGGAATTCTGCAAAACCGCCTTTGCGTCTTCCCTGTCTGCAAGTCTACCCGTCTCCTCTATGTAAACGGAACGGAATTTGATCGTTTTCAGGCGGATACCGGTATCAGCTACAGCAGCCTGCGAACCTGGGACGGGTTTTTCCGCGCCGCAGCCAAATACCGGGAATGGTCGAAGGGAAAGCCCTTTTGCGCATTTGATTACCTCGTGCAAAATGTAGATCTGTACGCACGCGAAATGGGGGACACCCGGCTCATAAAAAACGGCTGTTATGACTGCACCGATCCGTTGCTTCGAAGCTCCTGGAAGCAGTTTGCCGATGCGCTGATCCGGGGGGATATCATCGTCTCTGACCTTTATGCCAATACGCAGATGATGACCGGAGAGGTTCCAGCAGGAACGGGTTCCAGTGCAGCTATCCTCTATTTTAATAACATCGTTACCTTCTCCGACAATACGACCGAGCCTATGAATCTGAAGGTACTTCCCCTCCCCGTTGCCGACCATCCCAAGGTCGATTCCGCTCCGCTCGCCCCACAGACCGGCTGCGGCATCTGCGCCCTCAAAACAGACAGCATTAAGGCGGAGGCCGCCTCTGTTTTTGTTCACTGGCTGACGGAAAGTGAGCGGAATCTCGATTTTGCGGCACAGACGGGATATTTCCCTGTAACAGAGGAAGCCTTTGAGGCGATCGACAGCTACCCCTTCCAGGACCCTTCCTACCGTTCTGTATACAATGCCGTCCGGGTAGTAAAGAACAATTGCCATTTCGTTCCGCTTCCCTCGGACAGTGGATTTATAGAAAAAACAAACCAGCTTTATGACACGCTTCGTTCTATGCAGTCTTCCCTGAACGAGCGCTACCTCGACGGTGCGGATCCGGATGATCTTGAGCTCGAGACCTGGGAGCAGTTCTGCTCCTTCCTGGGACCTCCGGAAACCTGAAAGGAGTATCGGCGTAAATGACATTGCGATCCGTTTTTCAGCATAACCCGGAAGAAAACAGCGATCTGACCAAGAAAAGGAACAGTCTGCGTCATAAGCTCTTCCGATATATGTTCCTTCTGGCCGCCCTTCTGATGGCCGCCTTTTTAATCGGACTCTCTGTCATCATCACCGCATTGAGACAGAGAAACACCTTTCACTCCTCCCTGCAGATGCAGATGACTGTTTTTTCACAGGATGTTTCCTCTGAATTTGAGGCTCTGCAGGCAACCGGCCTTCAGATGTCCCTTTCTGTTACCGACCAGATCCGGAGCTACCTGAATGACCATCATATGTCTTTTTCCGAAATCAACGACTCGGAAACGGATCTGAAAGCACTCCAGGAATCTGTCTTCGATACGATAAAAGAAAAGCTTCTTCAGACAGACAGCTCCGGCGCATTTCTCCTGCTTGACGCCACCGTCAATACACACCTCACAGGATCGGATCGCTCACGGTCTGGACTGTACATCCGAAAGAGCTCTCCCGACTCCGCATCCGAGCTCCTTCTCTATCACGGAATCCCCGAAATCGGCAAAACAAACCATGTCATGCCGCATCGGAGATGGACGCTGGAATTTCACACGCAGAACCTGCCGGGATATGACGCCTGGAAAACCAGCGCTGAGCCGGGTATATGTAGTGTCAGTGACATCTTTGTCCTGCCCGGAACATCGGACAAGGTACTGCTTCTGCTGTTTCCTCTTTTTTCCCCGGACGGTACCTTCCTGGGTGTCTGCGGTTTTGAGATGAATGACACTTTTTTCCGACAGAAAATGGCGCAGCCCACAACCCTGAGCCATCTCACCTGCATTCTTTCCGATATTCACAATGCTCCTGAGGGACAGGACTCCGGCACGCTCCAGGTTGATCCCGAAAATTCCCTGTCCTGCGGAAGCACAGACGGCTATTATCTTGCACCTGCCGGCACGCTAACCGTTACCAAAAAGCTATCCGAGAAACAGGTCCTTTGCACGGACCGCATTACCTCCTATCTGGGAATCACAGAGAAAGTAAAACTCGCCGGACTCAATGAGCGGTTCCGCGCTTATATCCTCATACCCCGGCGCGACTACCAGCGAATGGTTTTTCGGGAAGGCACCGAGGTCCTTCTGATCTTTGCCGTTCTCCTCTGTCTCGCACTCCTCTGCTGTCGCTATTTCAGCCGACGTTTTCTGAACCCGATTCTGAAAAGCCTGGAACAGCTGAAAAACAGAGAAAAAACAGATCCGGATGAAATGGTGCCCGAAATCGCCGAGCTCTTTACCCTTCTGTCAGAGATCGAAAATGACAGACAAGCAGAAACCTCGGCCTTAGAAAAGGAAATTGAAAACGCACGAAAAGAGCTCAGCCGAGTAAACAAAGAATACGACGACGCCAAACGGGAACTGTCCCGCCTGGTGTACGCACGCAAAAAAGAAGTGGATCCGGAAAGCTATCAGCTGTTTCTGAATGGGCTGAACACCTTGACGCGAACCGAAAAGAAAATTTTCCTCCTCTATCTCTCCGGAAAAGGAACCAAAGAGATAATGGAGGAAAATCAAATAAAAGAAAGTACCCTTCGCTACCACAACCGCAATATCTACAGCAAGCTCGGGATCAATTCGATGAAACAGCTTCTGCGATATGCAGCCATCATGAACGGAGAGGACTCTGAGTAATGTCTCCAGCCGAATCCTTGAAAAATGCAACGACTGCCGGCACTGCGAGATAAAACACGCATACTTCGCATTCGGCTGCGGTTCACCGTTCGCGCAAAAAAACACCAGCCTATGACTTTCATAGCCACAGGGCTGGTGTTTTCTACAAATAACCTCTTTAGAAAAGCACAAATGTTCAAAATCCTTATGCACGTAAAAACCACATGTGCAGTTACTCGACCGTATTCAGGTCAACCGTATAATCTTCCGGATCTTTGGAATGAAAGAATACCTTTACACGCTTGCCGATGATCTCCTTTCCGGGATATTCCTTCATGGAACGGCTTGTGAAAGTGTGCTCCACATGCTCCTTGAAATCACGGTACCGGCAGATCACATAGTACTCGACTCCGGAAGATGCATCTGTACGAAGGTTTCTCGTGATCCCAATCACATCCGCAAAGATCCAGCCTCCGACAGGAATCCAGCTTGTATCTTCCTCCTGTATCTGCTCTCTTCCCGAAGAATAAGGATTTTGCTCTGCTCCGCTGCCTGCCCCGTACTGCTGGCGATAGCGGATCGCCGGTGTAATTCCGAGCAGCAGAAGGACCGCGCCGACTGCCTGAAATCCGATGTATCTCGCATTATCGTAACCGGCCTCGCGCAATCCCAGGAATATTAACCCGATTCCTGCCGCTGCCGCGAGATAACCGAACACTCTCAACTTCTTTAAATTCTCTTGCTTTCTGTCCAAAATCCGCTCCTCCTCCTTTGAGAAAACGCATCCCCAAAACGCGAATCACAATCTATCTATCGTTGAGTGACAGTCAACCTGTACCGCATCACACAGATTAAATTGTGCGCTATTTATTGATGTGAGGCTATTATATAGCATTCGTTTTCAAAAAGTCAAGGCGATGGGATTTTTTTCATTTTTTCTTCAGATATTGTCGTCAACACTCCTGCGATACTTTGACGAAATATTCTTCGTACCACACAAGGAAGGTATAAATGGTCCATACCTTTCTCCAGAGGTCCGAATTCCCGCCGACGTACTCGTCAAAGATCCGGTTGATCTCATCGACATGGAAGAACCGCTCTGCGGACTCACTGTGGAATAGCCTGATCACATCGCCGTTGTATCTGCTGTCTGCCATCCAGACCCGGATCGGAACAATAAAGCCCAGCTTTTTGCGGAAGGCAACCTCCTTCGGGAGCACCTTGGAAGCTGCCGTGCGGAAAGCGACCTTGTTCTCATTCTCCGTCACCTTATACTCAGCCGGAAGCCTTGACGCGATCTCAAACATTCTGGTGTCGGTAATCGGCATTCGGATTTCCAGCCCTGCCGCCGTACTCATCTTGTCGACATTCAGATAAATATCTCCCTCAAGCCAGATCTGGATGTCTACATCCTGCATCCGGGACAGAGGATCCAGTCCTTCCGTCTCCTTGTAGATATCGCGGACCAGATGAATCGGGAGAACCTCCGGATTGTAATTTTTGAGGATTCTCTTCTTCTCGTCCTCTTTCATGATGTTTGTGTTGCCCACATAAAAGTCCGGGAGATTATCCCCATATTTCTGCGCGTTCCGGTACATGTTGTATCCACCGAACATTTCGTCCGATCCCTCCCCGGAATAACAGATCTTTGTATGCTTCGCGGCAGCCATGCATCCCAGAGTAAATACGATCGCCGATGCATCCCCGAGAGGCTGCTCCATGTTGTACATCGTGTACGGAACCACCGAGAAATAATCCTCCGGAGTGACTCTGAGCCTCGACAGGTGACGGCCGAGCAAATCCGCGGTCTGCTTTGCCAGCGGAGATTCATCAAACCGCTCCTCATCGTAGCCGCAGGTGTCCGCCATCTCGCAGTCTGACAGCGCAAATACATAGGACGAATCCACTCCTCCGGAAAGGAAGGATTCCGCCTTCTCCTCGGGAGTCTTCACCTCGCGAAGCATCTGCTTCATCGTCTCGTGAATCTCATCCGCATACTCCTCCAGTGACCGGCTGCTGTCCTCATGAAATTCCGGTGTCCAGTAACGAGTGATGGTAAGCCTTCCATCCTTCCACTCCAAGTAATGTCCCGGCATCAATTTTTTGACACCTTTAAAGAAGGTGTCCTCGCCGGCGACATAAGTCAGAGACAGGTAGATCTGCAGCATCTCCTCATTGACTTCCTTCACGAAACCGGGCTGTTTCATGATATCCCGGATCATCGTGCCGTAAAGCAGTCTGTGATCGGACGTGATATAGTAATAGAACGGCTTTGTCCCGAACTGATCCCGGAGGGCAAACAGCTTCTGCTCTTTCTCATCCCAGAGAGCGAAAGCAAACATGCCATGCATGTGGTCCGCCATTTTTCCGCCCCATTTCTTATAAGCTTCTGTCAGAATTCTCCGCTCCCGTTCCTCTCTCGACATTCCGGAAGCATCAAACCCGAGCTCTCTGCTCAAGGATTCCCAGTTTCTGATATGTCCGCGATACTCTTTTATCTCTATCATAATCCTCTACTCCTGAAAAAAAGAAAAGTTACCACCCTATTGTGCTACTATTTTGAAAAGCTCTCCTCTTGACATTCTCTCACATACCGATCAGCATACCGATTCCATGAATCAGATACGCCATCAGCCAGGCAACCGCACATTGGAAAGCCACCATTCCGACTGCCCATTTCCCGCCGAGTTCCCGGCGTACGGATGAAATGGACGCCACACAGGGTGTGTACAAAAGACAGAACACCAGAAGCGACGCGGCCGCAAGCGGTGTGATCGTCTGCAGAAGTGCCGCTGTACTTCCGAACAGCACATTCAGCGTAGAAACCACACTCTCCTTTGCCAGGAAACCGGAAATAAGTGCCGTTGAGATTCTCCAGTCCCCAAATCCGAGCGGTGCAAAAACCGGTGCGATTCCTCCGGCGATAAGCGCCAGAATACTCTTCGATGAATCTGCAGCTACCTGGAACTGCGGAGTAAAGGTCTGCAGGAACCAGATGACAATGCTTGCCAGAAAAATAATGGAAAAGGCTCTCTGAATGAAGTCCTTGGACTTCTCCCAGAGAAGCTGCAGCACACTTTTTACACTCGGCATACGATAATTCGGAAGCTCCATGACAAACGGAACCGGCTCACCCTTGAAAAAGGTTCCCTTCGACAGAAGAGCAACCAGAATGCCCGTCAAAACACCCAGAAAATACAGACCAACCATGATCAATCCGCCCTTTCCCGGGAAAAACGCCGCCGTAAAGAATCCGTAAATCGGAAGCTTTGCCGTGCAGCTCATAAACGGTGTGAGCATAATCGTCATCTTGCGGTCCCGGTCTGACGGCAGTGTCCGGCTTGCCATGACACCCGGCACCGTACAACCGAATCCGATCAGCATTGGGACAATGCTCCGGCCGGACAATCCCAGCTTCCGGAGCAGCTTATCCATCACAAAGGCAATCCTCGCCATGTAACCCGTATCCTCCAGCAGCGACAGGAAGAAAAACAGCGTTACAATGATCGGCAGAAAGCTCAAAACACTTCCGACGCCGGTGAAGATGCCGTTTACTACAAGCGAATGCACAACCTCATTTACCTTCCCAGCTGTCATCGCATGATCCACTGCCACCGTCAACGCATCAATTCCCTCTGCCATAAGATTCTGAAGATACGCTCCGATCACATTGAAGGTAAGCCAGAAAATCATTGCCATGATCCCGATAAAGGCCGGTATCGCCGTATATTTTCCCGTCAGGATCCGGTCAATCTTCTGGCTTCTCAACCGTTCCCTGCTTTCTTTCGGCTTAACCACCGTCTCGTCCACCAGATGGCGTATGAAGTCGAAGCGCATATCGGCAATCGCCGCCTTGCGGTCCAGTCCCCTTTCCTTCTCCATCTGGATGATGATATGCTCAATCATCTCCTTTTCATTCTGCTCAAGCTTCAGCGCCTCCTGCACCCGTTGATCTCCCTCGACAAGCTTTGTCGCGGCAAATCTCACCGGGATACCAGCTGCCTTTGCGTGATCCTCGATCAGGTGCATAATACCGTGGATACATCTGTGGACGGCACCTCCGTCCTCATCCTCGCTGCAGAAATCCTGTCTGCCGGGCCGCTCCTGGTACTTCGCCACATGCAGTGCGTGCTCGATCAGCTCCTCGATTCCCTCATTCTTCGCGGCAGAAATGGGAATCACCGGAATCCCGAGCATCTCCTCCATCTTGTTGATATGAATAGAGCCGCCGTTTCCCTGTACCTCATCCATCATATTCAACGCAAGAACCATCGGGACATCCAGCTCCATCAGCTGCATCGTCAGATAAAGGTTCCTCTCGATGTTTGTCGCGTCAACGATGTTGATGATTCCCGTCGGATGCTGATTCAGAATAAACTGACGCGATACAATTTCCTCGCTGGTATAAGGCGAAAGGGAGTAGATCCCGGGCAGATCCGTGACACTTGTATTCGGATGATTCCGGATCGGCCCGCTCTTCTGGTCTACGGTCACGCCTGGAAAATTGCCGACATGCTGGTTCGCTCCGGTCAGCTGATTAAACAGCGTCGTCTTTCCGCAGTTCTGATTCCCGGCAAGTGCAAATGTCAGTATCCGATCGGCCGGAAGCGGATGTTCTCCCGCTTTTACGTGGTATTTTCCGCCTTCGCCGAGTCCCGGATGCTCGTACCTGCGCTGCTCCTCTCTTCTTCTCCTGGCCTCATCACCTACAGGACCTGCGTGATTCACCGGTACCAAATCAATCTGCTCCGCATCCGACAACCGGATCGTCAGCTCGTATCCGTGAATCTTAACCTCCATCGGATCTCCCATCGGGGCATACTTCACCAGCATGACATCCGCCCCCGGAATCAGTCCCATATCCAGAAAATGCTGCCGGAGTGCGCCCTCGCCGCCCACTCTCGTGATCCGCCCGGATTCACCAATCTCCAGATCCTTCAGGGTTTTTCTCTTCTTTTCTTCTTTGCTCGATTTCTTGATTTCATCTGTCATATGAATCTCTACTCATCCCCTGCACAATGTTAGTTTTACCTTACTTTCGTAAAAATCCTACGACACTATCCCGCGTAAGTCAAGCCGCTATCGCACAAACCTGAACTGCTCACCCCCACACATAAAGTTTCTGTTCACGCGCGACTAAAATAGTTAAGATTTTACAGTATCTTTACCTGACATTACTGGCTGTTAAAAGTTTGATTCGTGCATTCTTTCTCTCAGCTGATCTTCCATTTCACATGACTTCCGGCATCGTCCTTCACCACCTGAAGCTGATCCTCGATCTCCTGCCGAAGCTCTGTCACATGTGAAATGATTCCGATCAGCTTCGTGCCGCCATCCATCTCCTTTAACACCCGCACTGCCTGGTCTCTGGCGTGATCGTCCAGAGAGCCGAAGCCCTCATCGATGAACATGATATCCGGGTGGATCGATGCAGAGGTCTCCTGAATCTGGTCCGCCAGCCCCAGCGCAAGGGACAGAGCAGCCATGAAGGATTCTCCTCCGGAAAGTGTCCGCACCTCACGTTCCTGCCCATTGATAAACGAATAGACCATCAGGTCCAGTCCCCGGTTTCTCCCCTCTCCTGCCATCGAATCATCCACCATCCGGAGCTCATACTGTCCCGCCGACATCTCCTGGAACCGAAGGTTCGCAGCGTACAGAATTCTTCGAAGGTAATATCTCTGAACAAAGGTTTCGATATCCATTCTCGCCCCGCTCACCTTGCCCGCAAGACGATTGTACAGACTGTCGATCCGTGAAAATTCCCCGGCAATTTTTCCGCGTTCCCGAAGAACCGACGCGAGCTTTTGATACACGGCGGTATCTGTCCGGAAAATTTCTCTGACCCTTTCTCTCTCTTCCTGAAACTTGCGATATCTCGCCTCCTCCAGATCTCTTTTCCGTTCAAGTACCTCCAGATCGGGCTTTCTCTCACCGCCGATCACCTTCCGCGCCGTATCCAGAGCTCCCTGCGCGGACGCCTTCTCGCGCTGAAAATCATCGACCTTCTCCTGCAGACGCACGGCTTCCTCTCGCGTATGCTCCTCCAGAATGCGCATCCACTCCTTCTCCGTCTGCTGCTTTTCCCTGCATAGATTCCGGTAGCTTTCTTCCCGCGTCTCTGCCGTCTTCTTCTGCAAGGGCAGGGACTTCCGCAGCTGCGCGATCAGCGTCTCCGTCTTTTCCTTTTCCGTCCGGGAGATCGCTGCCTCGTCTCTGACCTTTTCATAATTCTCTTCCGCTTTCCGCTTCTTCTCTTCTGCCGCATGAAGGGCGCCTGCCGCTTCTTCCACCGTTTCGAAATCTCTGCGCGCCATCAGCTGTGCGCACAGAGTCTTCGCCCCGGCCAGAGCTGCCCGGTCATCAGATTCCCGACGGACGGCCTCATCCTTGATTTGAAGGAGTGATTTCTCCCGATCCTCCGCCGTTTCCAGAAACCCATTAAGCTCCGTGAGCCTTCGAGAGGCCTCCTCCAGTTCCTTCTTCTTCCTCTCAAGATCCAGGCGCCACTGCTTCATTGCCTCCGTCATTTCCGAAAGAGAAGAATTCTCCGGGAGCGAAGTTTCCGGAATCGCCTCCCCCAGATGCATCCGAAAATCCTCAAGGGCGGCCTGAAGCTGCTTTTCTTTTTCGGACTGAAGATCTGCGGCCGCCTTCGAGACAGCCGCTTTCTCCGTCATGATCCGGCTGCGCCTCTGAACCTCCTGTGCAAGAGCGTCGATATCCTCCCTTGTGAGGTTCGTGTGCTTCGCCGAAAGCCGAAACGGAGCCGGATGACTTCGTGATCCGCAGACAGGACAAGGCTCCCCCTCCACGAGCGACGCAGCGAGGAAACCCGCCTGATCATTCAGGAATTCCGTCTGCCGGATGTTGTACTCCGTGTTCTTCTTCTGATAAATCTGCCAGGCGTCCCGGTATTCGTCCGCAGCTTTTTCCAACGCTCTTTTCTGTTCTGCAAGTGCCACATCTGCCTTGGATACCCTGTTCCTCTCATCCAGCAGACGGTTATAGCCTGCCAATGTATTCTCGCGAAAGAGATTCCATCGCACATCCGCATCCGCAAGACGGGATTTGTCCTCTGTCCACGCCTTCTTCTGCGCCTCTAGCTTTTGCACTCCTGCAGCCGCATCATCCGCTGCCTTCGCAGATGCGGCAGCCTTCTTCTCGCGCTCAGCAAGCGCTTTTTCCGCATCCGCAAGCTGACGCAGAACATCACATGCCTTTGTCACCCGCTCCTTCGTCTTCGTAAAACGGTCAGCTTCCTGCCGCCGGAGATGATCCGCTTCCTCCTCCAGCTTTAATTTTCTCTCGCAGACCGCCTTCTGATCCGGAAGCGCCGCCTCGAGCCGGCCAACCTCCTCCTTCGTATCTTCCACCGTCTGTACCGCTTCCCGGAAGCTGTTGAAAACCTGTCTGATCTCCAACGCATTCTGAATCGATAGGATCCGCTTTCGGCTCTCGCCAATCTCCTCTTCGCGCGCACGGCATCCGGCGAGCACCTTCTCGGCATCCTCCATCTGTCGAAACGAGCGCAAAATTCCCTCCGCCTTCGTGCATGCTTCGCGCGTCAGATCCCTGGAAGCAGCCGCATCCCCGTAGTCCTTCTCCAGCTTTTCCTGCTCTTTCCCCAAATACGCATTCAGCAGAGAAAGCTCCTCCAGAAGTGTCTCCGCTTCCGCAACATTCAGCCTCTCTCCATCCATCACCTGCTGCTTTCCCACCAGAACCTCATCCGAGCGCCCATAATCGTCCGGCACCTCGATGTGTCCGGCCTCCAGTCGGCAGGCTGTCCGCACCTCCGCAATGTCCGAGAGCTTGTCCTTCCTCCTCCGTGCCAGCTCATCGACAATATCCCTGTACTTTCCGGTCCGGAAAAGCTTCCGGAAGATTTCCTTTTTCTTGTTGGAATCCGCGCGCAGTACCTCCATGAATTCTCCCTGCGCGATCATAGCAACCTGCGTAAACTGGGTCTTGGTAAGTCCGATGATCTCAACCAGCTTCGCGTCGGTCTCCTTCTGCGGATACACAGAGCCGTCCGGCATCTCCAGAGATACCGACTCCGGCTCCATTCGACTCCCGGTCCCCCGCTTCAGCGCCCGGAGGTGACGGGGTACCCGGCGCACCCGGTATTCCTCCACCGCAGTGCCCTTCTTCTCCGAGAAGGTGAGATCCACAAACGGCTCCGTCCGGATATCCGAATACTGACTCTGAAGCTCTTCGCCATCCTTTCGATTCCTGTTTGAGCTTGCCTCTCCGTACAGGGCGAAGACGATTGCGTCGAATATGGTGCTTTTTCCGGAGCCGGTGTCCCCGGTGATCAGAAAGAGATTCTGATCCGGCTTCCTGAAGTCTATCTCCGTTCTCTGTCCATAAGACCCGAACGATTGCATGACAAGTGTAATCGGCCTCATCTCTGCTCCCCCGTTCTTCTCGTAATAATAATCATGTTCTCCATACCAGTCCTCTTCTCTCCGAATCCCTCATTCTTTTCACGGTTCTCCATCCCCGACGGTATTTATCACGTCTTTCAAAAGACTTCTCTCCCCCTCATCCGGCTCGCCCAGAAAAGAACAGCAGAGGTCATAGCTATTCATGACAGCCTCTTCTGCATAATCCGCCCGGTAATCTACACCCGGAAGCCCCTCTCTTCTGATTTCCAGAAGATTCGGAAACGCATTGCGTACACGGTCCTGCATATCCAGCGCATCCGCTTCCCGCACATCCGTCAGCGTGACGACCGCATAATCCTCACATCCCTGTCGGAGCACTTCATCCAGGTCGCCCCGGAAGGTTCGAATCTCTCTCAGCGGCGTAAGCGGAAGGACCGATACGGACACCTCCCCCTTCTTCCCCAGATCCACCTGGAGAATCCCCTTCTTCTGCCCCGCCTCACTGACCGAGCAGGCCATCGGTGTCCCACAGTAGCGTGCATACTCACTGCCCACCCGCATGGGCTTGTGAATATGCCCAAGCGCCGCATAATCGAACTGCTGAAGCACATCTGCTGTTACACGGTCAATGTTTCCGATCGTCAGGATCTCCGAATCCATACGTTCGACGGTGTCCGCCTCTGTCCCCTTCGGAAGATAGAACTGATGACTCACGAGTACATTCCTCTCCCGCGTGTCAATCTCCTCCCTGTCCATCAGCCTGTGTATCGTCTCGTCGTAGCTGAAGCCGCTTCCGTCCTCCCTCGTCCCGATTACATTCCGAACCATCGAAGGGCGGACAAACGGCAGCAGGTAAAAATGAACCGGACCGTATTCATCCTGAAGCGTCACCCTCTCCATGTGATCCTCCACGCTCTGTGGCGGAATTCCTATCATATGAATCTTCTCTCTGCCGAGGATCCTCCGGAACAGATTCACACGCGGCGCGCTGTCATGATTCCCGCTGATCATCATGATCTCCGCCTCCGGAACCGCTTTCCGAAGTCCAAAGATAAAATCGTCGAAAATCTCCACCGCATCGGCTGACGGAACAGACTTGTCATAGATATCCCCGGCGATCACGACCGCATCCGGCCTTGCAGCCTCGGCCTTCTCGACAATCTGCCGCAAAATAAACCGCTGATCCTCCCCGAGATCCCGGTTGATCAGCTTCAGTCCGATATGAAGATCCGATAAATGAAAAAATCGCAAGATACTTCTCCCTTCCTTTTCCCATGCTCTTACGACATACGTTTTTCTTCATCCTGCAGCACAGATCAAGCCTTCTCGGCCATCTTATCCGGAGGATTCGTCAAAGCATCATAACGCCGCAGGACATTTCTCATATAATCCAGGTATTCCTGCCGCGTTTTCTCCGGCCGCAGGATCTCAATACCACTTCCGAGTGCCGTCAGCCACCCGAAAAACTGAGGGCTCACCGTAACCGGCACCCGCACGGTAAACCGCTCTTCTCCAGCCGGTATCAGTGTCGAATCGATACCAAACCTATCGATGATTACGCCTGCGAACCGGTTGTCACAGAGCAGCGTCACCCTGACGTCTTTGCCGGAAAACATCCCGAAGGTCTTCTTCTCGAAAACGGCAGGATCAAAGTCCTTTGCGAGATTCTTCCCCTCTCTCGGCTCCGGTTCAATCTCAAGATTCATGATCTTATCCACCCGGTAATGACGCATCATATCACTTTCCTTTTCGTATGCGATCAGGTAGTAATTCTCATCATCCCAGATCAGCGCCCACGGACTCACACGGTACCTTGCGCCGTCCCTTCGAAATCGGTATTCCTTGCGAACCGTCCACTCTACATACTGAAAGGTAATCTGGCGGTTCTCATAGATCGCGCTGTGGATCGAATCCGTCACGTAAAAAACCGTCTCATTCCTGGCTTTCGGTCGATTGTACAGAATAATCTGCTTCTCCAGCAGCTTTCGCTGCGGCTCTCCGACGAAACCAATCAGCTTCTCGATCAGCTCGCCGGATTTCTTCTCTGTGATCGACTTCGATACCTGTACCGCGTCCACCAGCATCCGCACCTCCGGAATCTCAAATTCACGCTCCCCGATAAAATAGCCGTGATCCTTCCCCTTGCGTATGACAATGTCCACGCCCCACTCTCTCAGGGTATCGATGTCACTGTACAGGCTTCTCCGGTCGGCTTCCATATTATACCGGCGCTTCAGGATATTCCCCAGCTCTGAAGCAGACAGTATGTGATCCTCATCCGTCATCTCCCGCAAAATCGAATAAATGTAGAGCATTCTCAGTTTCTGTTTCTGTACAGCCATAGCGCCTCCGTAAAATCGAACATATATTCTATTGGATTATACCATGTATTCCTCCCTTCTGTCTGCATTTTTTTGTACAGTGGTTTTCCTCTTCTATACAACAGACACTGTTCCCTCAACATGATGTACGGCAAGGATTTTAGTCGCGCGTAGTTAGTAAACACGCATACGATACTTTGTGTCACAAACTGTATAAGCTACGGATTGCTCCGTGCTTCGCACTGCCGCAATCCTACAGGCATTCGATACTTTGTATAACTACAGCAGGAGGCTGCCCCCGTTTACGGAAACAGCCTCCTGCTATATTCTGTTATATTCTTCTATTTGTCCCCGGCGCTGCACCCGGTATCATTCCTTTCCGGTATGCATCGCCGATGCTGAACGGCATCACAAGTCCGTCATCATGAAACAATGTCCCGGAAGTGAAATTCCTTCCTACCGGAAGCATAGTCTCCGACAATCTGGCCGTGACCGTAGAGCTTATATTTATAGGTAACAAGCCCATCAAGGCCCACCGGCCCCCTCGCGTGAATTTTTCCGGTGCTGATGCCGACCTCCGCCCCGAAACCGTAACGGAACCCATCCGCAAATCTCGTGGAGCAGTTCTGGTATACCCCTGCAGAATCCACCAGATCCATGAACTTCTCCGCCGTCTCTTTATTCTCCGTAATGATACAGTCGGTGTGATGGGAGCCGAACCGGTTTATGTGGTTCACCGCTTCTTCCAGGTCATCTACCAGCTTCACGGACACAATCAAATCCAGATACTCCCGGAACTGATCCTCTCCGATGGTCTCGCCCCCGATCAGGGATGTGACCTCTTCCGTTCCCCGGATCTGTACATTCTCCTTTCTCAGTGCCTCTGCCAGTTCCGGAAGGAACACAGGCGCAATCGAACGGCTCACCAGCAGCGTCTCCACCGCGTTGCAGGCGGCGGTATACTGTGTCTTCGCGTCGATGATGATCGGAATTGCCTTCTCAAAATCTGCGTCCTTGTCTACATAGATATGACAGATTCCGTCGGCATGTCCCATCACCGGAATCTTCGTATGCTCCATGATGTACCGCACAAACCGATTCGATCCCCTCGGAATCAGGAGGTCCACGCAGTCATCACAATCCAGAAGTTCATCGATCTCATTGTGTTGTTCCGCCTGTATCATGCAGTACTCCGGAAGACCTCCCGCCACTGCCGCCTCATGAATCAAGCGGAAGAGAATGCGGTTTGTATCCGTCGTCTCCCGTCCTCCCTTCAGAACCGCGCAGTTTCCGCTCTTGATACAGAGAGACGAAATCTGAACCAGTGCGTCCGGACGAGCCTCGAAGATCACACCGATCACACCGATCGGACAGGTCACCCGCTTCAGCAGCAATCCCTCATCCAGTTCCCGGACGAGCGTTTCCCGGTGAATCGGATCCGACAATGTCATCAGCAGACGAATTCCCTTTTCCACATCCTCCAGCTTCTCTTCCCCGAATTTCAGTCTCTTGCGGATCGCCGGCGCAATCTGCTCCGCATCGGCCCTTTCAAGATCCTTCCGGTTCTCCTCGAAAATTTCTTCCTTATGAAGCTTCAGGCTTTCCGCAATCAACCCCAAAACACGATCCCGTTGTTCTCTCGAGGTTGACGCAACTACAGGCGCCACCTGCTTCATTTTACGAACCTCTTCTCTGATCTCCATATATCTGACCTCTTTTCTCTCTATTCTGCTGTCCCTCAACGCCTGCTTCGTCCTGTCGTCTGCTGACTGCCCAAATTCCCCAGCCCTGAACGCTCTTCAAATTTGAAAACAGTCTAACATAAACCTCCGTAGACTTCCATACCGAAAGCTGCGCACGGAGAATCTCCACACAGAATCCTCTCTCAAAGCACTGCAATTACGTTTCACTAAACCGCCAGGCAAAATATGACTGATAACAAGATTAATTTGACAAGACATTCATATATTCGTCATATATATTCGAGAAGCAGAACAAAAGGTATATAGACGCCGTTCATGAATCGCGCGGCAGGAGGATACGATATGAAGATCAATAACATTACAAATGTAGAAAAATTTTTTGAAATTGTAGATAGCTGCAAGGGAAGAGTTGAGCTGGTTACCGCTGAGGGCGATACCCTGAACCTGAAATCAAAGCTCAGCCAGTATGTATCCCTCGCTAACATTTTTTCCAATGAGGCGGCCATTCCGGAGCTCGAGATTATCGCATCCAATCCGGAAGATATCCGCAAACTCATGAACTTCATGATGGACGGAAATGAATAAGCGTGAAAAAGGCGCAATGCGACTTTAAAAGCAGCAGGTTTAAATACAAAAGATGGGTCAGCGGCAGGATCTCCGGCAGGGAGTCCTGCTGTTTTTTTCGATATGAATGATGGCAGGCTGCCATCACGACAGGGATGAAGTCCCGACCATCTCTCCTTTTCTGACGGAGCTTCCCCCGGAAAGCGAATAGGAATACGAATAAAAGCGCAGTACATGCTCTACATAATCCGGATCCCCGTAGGAGCTCCATCCGTTTTCATATGCCTTCATATTGGAAAACGTGGTCGCGTTTTCTTCCGAATAGCCGCCGTAATTCTTTTTTGCCCACTCAATGTATCCGATTCCATAGTTATAGCCCTGCACGGCAAGCGAAATCCCCTCAATATCCTCCGGTCCCCGGACATCGGCCGCTTTAAGCGCCGCCGCAAGCTCCTGAACACCTGCCCGGATGGAATACTCCGGATCTGAAATCGTCTGTCCGGCATACCGCTCGTTGTAGAAGGAGCCGGATGCCTGCATGGGGTCTGTTCCCTCGCCGCGAGACTCCTGCATCATAATCGCCTTGATCAGAGCCGTGTAATCACGGATGGAATATTCGTCCGCGTATTTCCGGATCACATCGGAATAGCCCTCTACCTGATCGTTCACCAGATTTTTCCGGATCGTGATTGTCGTATCCCTGCTCGTGACCTTCTGCCAATCGGAGATTCTCTCATTCTGTTCTATTGCGCCGACGGCGGCAAACACCACAACCAAGGCGGTAACCGGAATTACGATCTTCCCGCCCGCCTGATACAGATAGCGCACGGCGCGGCCGAACATTCTCCAGAAGCGAATAAATTTTCGCCAGAAACGTCTTCTGCCTTTGCGCCGCCTGCGTCTTCTATTTGCCTTCCCATATCCGGATTTTTCACTCATACCATTTCCCCCGGGATATTCGCCCCGGTTCCTCTCCTGTTATCTGCCTCCCCTTAATTCTCTATCTGCCTGAGCAGATATCTCCCCACAGTGTTCGAAAAATGATCAATGGACCGGATGTACGCAAAATCCTTTCCAAAGATTTTTCTCTCAGCGGCCAGCTCGCTCTCCTCCCCTACAAAAACGCCAAGCACCGCCACATGATTCTGTCTCAGCCTTCGCACCTCCGTGCCGGCATCAAGTGCCGCCCTGTGCCCGGAATACGGTTCCGGATTTCTCGCATTCGGCCGGTTAATCATCACATCATATGGCTTCCCGTCACTAAGTACAAGCAAAACCTTATTTGTCTCTTCTCTTTCCAGCAGGCCCTGCCCCACGGTCCGAATCGCCAGGCCATCACGGTTATTGGAGCTTGTGGTAAATTCAAAGATATTTTCGTTCGCGCTCCGGTCGTCCCCGTACTCCCGGAATCTGCGCAGCACCGTATAGTCCCAGAACGTGCAGAAGCTCATCACCCGCATGGGAATTCCAAGGTTTGACATCGCCTCACAGATGATATAGGCCTGCATCGCCACTTCCCTCTGCCGTTTCCGCTGAGATCCGCTCGCGTCAATCAGAAAATCGACAACAAAATCCATGGAATCGTTTCGCAGCGTTCTCCGGAAAAGCCTTGCGTCCTCCGATCTCCCCACCTTCCACAGGGCGGACGGATCGATCTGCCCGCAGTCGGAGAGGATATTGTCCTCTTCATCCCGCAGCGCAAACGCCCGTTTTAACATATCCGTGAGAACCCGGACGTTGTGACGGATCGTCCGGTAATTCGTACGGAAGTATTCCAGTGTCTTTTCTTTATTGCCCTTTGCAAGTACATACTGATTGTTCCGGATGACCGGATTCTTCAATATCCCGTCCGTGAAGAACAGGCCGCAGTCCGAATGAATTCCCCTGCACATCCGGCTTGTGATCCTTTTCTCCTCCGAAGGTGTAAGATACGATTTTCCAAAATTCCGCTGTACATACTCCCTGGATTTTTCCAGGACGCTGTCATCGATCAGAAGAAGCCTGCGTACCTTATCTCCACTCTCAGCCGAAGCACTCTCATCCGGCTTTCCATCGCCTGCGGGCTCATCCGGTCCGATCATTTCTTCGGTGACTCTCTCCAAGACATAACGGACCGAATCATCCTCCAGTTCTTCCTTCAGGTAATCGCTCCAGGAAAACTCCGTAAGCTCCTCCGGCGTTACCTGAAGCACCTCCTCCAGAGTCATCGGAAATGCCGGATCCACCACATCCTTGTACAGGCTGTCGATCACGCGTATGATTTCCTCTGAGGTTTCCGCCTGACGCAAGCTATGAATCCGCTCCAGCTGACGCATGATCTGCTCCGGGCCATGATAGCTTCCGTCCAGCTTTTCTCTCCAACTTGCCGCCATCAGCCGCCCCAGAGGATAGGCTGACATTTTGCCGAAATCCTGATGAAGCCATGTCTCCAGCGCCTTTTTCCGAAGAGAACGCACTCCCTCGCGCTCCCTGTCAAGCCGCCAACCGACCGCCTCCTCGATACACAGCCTGGCCGTGTCCATCAATGCTTTCTGATCCGCATGACAGTATATCTTCTTCAGCAGATACATGGCAAGCGCATCCTGATCGAAGTACTTTGCCAGTGCACCCTGCTTGATCCCGTTATAAAGGGCAATCTCCGGCGATCTGGAATACTCCGCAAGATCCGGCTTCACCTCCAGGGTATAGTCCCCGCTGACGGTCCAGATCAGATTCCGTATTCTATTTTCCAGCTCATAGGGATAGGACTCCCAAGCATCCTTGCTGATCTTCAAGCAAAAACATCCTCTCTGGTCCATTCTGAGGGAATCCGTGTACTGAGAACATCGCGCACGATTTCCTTTTCAAAGGTGTCAAAGCATTTGTTCACAACTCCCATCTGCAGAGCAGAAAACGGGGAGATGCCCTGGCGGATTGTCCGCGCCGCCGCTACGATTCCGCGCAAATCCAGGCTCTTCGCCGTGATTTCTCCGTGCTCCGCCTTCGTCTGCAGATCAAGAAACAGGCCCGACAGCTGTTTCTTCGCCTTGTCGGTCATATCCGGAAAGATGCGACTGAAAATATAATTCAGAGAAGTCTCCGTCTGCGAAGGCATATCGATGACAAGGAAACGGGATACGAGCGCCTCGTTCAGCTCCTTTGTTCCGGCATATCCGTAGTTCATGGTACCGATAAACCTGGCCGCCGGGTGGAGATCAATCTTCTCATAGCCCGGTATATCAATGCTTCTTCTATAATCAAGCGTTGAATGCAGCACAGATACCGCGTCATTTTTTGCCATATTGATTTCGTCGAGGATTCCAAACCCTCCGTACTCGGCACATAAACTGATGCTGCCCTTCCGGAGCTCTACCTGATTATTCCGGAAGGTATCGGTTCCGATCAGCTCTGAGCTGCTGGTGTTCACATGGAACGACACGTTATAGACCGGCCTTCCGAACAGCCACGCAAGATTTTCCGCCAGAACATTTTTTCCGGTCGCCTTCGCGCCTGTGAGCAGCAGGTTCTGCCCCTCCAGGAGGGCGGCAATCGCCATCTCCAGCACCTCTTTTCCGAAAAACGGAATTGCAGGTTTCACCACGCGATTGCGGACAGATTCATCGACAGTATATCTCTCCCCGAACTCCGCCACGCCGCGGATCAGCTCCGGACTCACCTCCTGCTCCTCCAGAATTTTTTTCTGTTCCAGCGTCATTATTTTTCTCTCTCCAATCCTTCTTCTGCTTTCGAATGCTCCCCGATGTACCGTTTCATAAGCCGGGATGTAAATTCCACTTCAAGCTCCGTATACCGCCGGACATCTGTCAGGTAACTGATTCCGTGGGCGCCGCCCCGAAAAATTTCAAGTCTCACAGGAACTCCGGCCTTCTCCGCCGCGCGGTACAGCTCCCGGCTCATCCGGACCGGCACATAGCGGTCGGCATCTCCGTGAATCAGAAGAACCGGCACCCTCGATTTCCGAACAGCATCTATTGCACTGCAGCTTCCCAGATCCACGCGTCCGAACAGCTTTGCTCCGGTCTTCACCAGCCACCAGACCGCTCCCTCGGGATACCGCCTCACTCTGCCGACCTCTCGTATTATAGCCTCCGGGGAAGTATATGCACAGTCCGCGATAATTCCCACCACATTTTCCGGGAGGTCCAGATCCGCCGCCATCAGCACTGTCGCAGCTCCCATCGAGACGCCGGACAAAATCACCGGCGTCTCTAACCCGAACCTATCTGCCGCATATCTCGCCCATGTCAGACAATCCTGGCGTTCCTTCACGCCAAAGGTCGTGATATTTCCGCCGCTTTTTCCATGTGCTCTCTGATCCACGACAAGGGTATTCTGTCCGTGTTCTCTGGCGATCCGGTTTCCCCCGGCCATGTCGCGGACTGCCTCTCCCCGGTACCCGTGAAACTGAATCTGAAGCGGAGCTCCCTTTTTCACCTCATAATACCTGCCGAAAAGCGTCAGGTTGTCAAAACTTGTGACCCTGACCTCCTCAAAGGGGATCTCCTTCATCAGGTCTACCAGCTCCTGCATGCTCTCCTGCTGCTCATCATACCCCTCTCCCGTCGGAAGCGGCACATGCCTGGCCTTCCGCTCATTTGTATTGTAAAGCACGGCACGAAATACTGCGTAGAGTCCAAAATACAGCAAAACCGCTATGCTGAGAATAAATGCCAGAAGTATCTCTATTATGATACGAAACATGTGCTCTTCACCCCTGGTAAAATCTGAAACTTACACGCGTCCTCCCACCGTCCAAGGACAGTGGATTTTCACCTGTAAAACCGAAAGGATTTTATTTTTTACAAAAATTCTAGGGATTACACCGCCTGCAGGGCACATATCCCCTCTCGATAAGTTCATCCCTGGAACCGGACCAGTCCATCCGATTCCCGGGTGCAATATCATCCGCGGAGGAACAAGTCGGATAATGAAATTTCCCGGTATTCGTATTGACAACATAGGTGACCGTCCCGTCTGCATCGGACGATTTTGGAGCCGGTGTGTCTGACACGGTCTCTTTCTTCGCGTTTCCGCCGCTGCCGGATGCGGAATCTGATCCGGTGAACTCCGGCCCGCTGCTGTCCCCAGTCGCATAATCAATGGTAATTCCGGGCTGCACATTATAGCAATAGACGCAGAACCGGATTCTCTCTCCTTGATCCTCTACGGACTCCGCCTCCATCAAAACACCCGATGCCAGAAGATTATTTCCCTCAAAAACAGGGGTTACTCGGTACAACACATGAAAATTAAAATCCGTGACCGCGTAACTGACCTCATTTTCGTAGGGAAGCATCCCCTCTACATTCATGTAGCGGGTCCCGGTGATCAGATTTTTGCTATTCGCATTCTCGCCCGTCAGCTGATATCCGATCAGATGACAGCGATTGTAGAGATAATTGCCGTCGATCCCGTCATACTTCACCGTATGCCAGCCGGTCGGCTTCACGGATCCGATTCTGCCTCTCTCCTCCACAGGCATTGTATCAACACAAACATTCGCCCAGGCTGTTCCGCACCGCCCCAGGCTGTCCATGTCGCTATAGAATTCAAACTCCTGTGTCTTGAGATCCTCATCCGTAAAAAAAGGAACATTCCCGTTCACTTCAACTGAGGGAGAACCGCTGTAAGATGGGAGATCCTCGGGATGAAAAGCCGAAAGCTCTTCCGCTGCTCTTTTCTCTTCAGAAGGCAGAGCCCCTCCGACAGAGGCGGTTGTCCCATTCCGGATTCGGGCGATAACCGTCCCGACGGATCCCATCGTCTTTTGTCCGGTACTGTTCTGAATTCCTCCGGGAAGAACGCCAAGGAGAATCGTTCCGATTACAATGACCGTCATGGATCCGGTCAGCCATATCCGGGACTTCCGCCGATCACCGCCGCGTTTCTTTTTCACAATACCCGCGATCAGCGATACCGGAAATATCACAAGCGCTGCCAGAAGCAGCAGTTCCATCACAAACATATCCCATCCTCTCCACACCCAATCACAGAACCGTGTTGCCTCCGATTATAACACAGAACACATGTTTTGTGAAAATTCGCGCTTCATCCTCATACCTGTTGCCTTCGAAATCGCATCCTGGCACTTACACGCGCTTCGCGTGTGACGTGCCTGCATGCGTTTTCGAAGAGCTCTCTTCCATTCTGCATAAGCTACGGATTGCTCCGTGCTTCGCACTCCCGCAATCCTACAGGCATTCGGATTCCGCGCTTTCGCGCTTCATCCTCATACCTGTTGCCTTCGAAATCGCATCC
>Ga0256406_1000622_pt1 | contig 63418 bp, 55 predicted proteins | sample RumenRJG_03DNA_FD_185986 | JGI IMG/M metagenome (GOLD analysis project Ga0256406, IMG submission 185986) | Bovine rumen microbial communities from Lethbridge, Alberta, Canada - RJG_03 | ecosystem: Host-associated > Mammals > Digestive system > Stomach > Rumen | place: Canada: Alberta | collected... | reverse complement strand
TTTATCCTTGTTGGTCCGAAAAAAATTAGGACCAAGGCAGGAAAATAAGGTTGGTTTATCTGAAATTCAGACCGAAAGGGTTGAAAAGTTCAGACCTTGGCGGAAATAGGGAAGAAAAAGGACTGAATCGCCCGCAGGAAGAGAAAGCCCAAGGGCTCAAATTAAGTCAAAATACTCGAATCTGGTAGAGCCAGACTGAATCGCCCCAGCCCGGCGGACCCAGTCCGGCCCCCACCGACCCCACAAGACAAAAAAGAGCAGGACCGCCTTAGTGATCCTGCTCCCTTTTTATGCCATAGTCCTCTGCTTCACGTACACCCACGTGCCTTTTTGCCCATACCGGTTCAGATACCCATTCTGCCGGTACATTGCCCGGTCTGGGTCGACAACGTATAGCGTGCCGCTAATTGTGATTTCGCACCACGAATGATAGCTTGGGCCGTCGCGGGTTGGGACGTACCCAGCGACCTGATGGACATGGTAGCCCATAAGGTGCGCCATCTTATAGAACGTAGCTGCCATGACGTAGCAGTTGCCCTTCTTGTGCTTGAACCCGTAGGCCGCGAACCGCTCCGTGCCATAGGACGGGTCCAAAGAGGGGCTGTGCTTAGCGTAGTTTATCTGGGTGCACCAGTTGTAGGCGGCCTTCAGGTTCCAGCCTACGCTGTCGAGAACGTGGGCGGCGGCCGTCTCGTCGCTAGTGACCTTGCCGTTCTTCGTCATGTAATAGTTTTTGCCATGGCGGTAGCCGCCATTCGCGTTGGTATTGACCATGCCGTTTTCAATGACGTACGAGGCCTTGCCGGATTTCGCCACGCCGGAGTAGGTGAAGTCCACCTGACCGTTTTTCACGTAGTAGCTGCCGGAATCGGTCTTGTAGATGCCGTTGGCGGCGCGGTCGACCTGGCTGTTCTGGACCCAGTACCAGCCGTAGTCGGGGGAGGAGAGGGATTCCCAGTCGAAATCGCCCCGGGAGACCTGGAGGTAGCCTCGCAACGTCGGGGCGAGGCCGTTGTAGCCGTCGACTGTGCCAATTGATCCAATCTCGTAGACGCTCGTGCCGTCTGTGGAGACGACATACTTGTGCTGGTCAATGTGGCTGCTCAGGGCGGCGGCCGTGTCCCAGTGCGGCTGTTCCCCCTTCTTGCTGGCCGCTGCAGCAGGAAGCGCTGTGGCAAACATCGTACTCATCAGCAGAATTGCGAGCACGAGGGCGATGCACTTATTCTTATATCTCATGACCATTCTCCTAAATCACAGAATTTTCTTCAGCCCCGGAACCTTCCGGACAGCCCAAATACAGACCCAAGAAGCCAGTGCCGTTGCAAGCCACAGGCCGGCAAAGCTCAGTACGGGTACCGCAGTCTGATACGGGTTCCAGCCTGCATACCGCAGCACCAGCCGAAGCCCCATCATGTGGATGAGGTAGATGCCGAAGGAGCATCGGTCGAAGGAGTTCAGGAGCCGGATGCCCCATCCGCCCTCCGAAGCGGGGTTCTGTACCGTGTCCAGAAGTCCAAACACACCCGCACTCTGCAGAACAACTGGGAATGCGGAGTATCCAATTTCCCAGCCATACTTCACCGCAGGCAATATGACCGCAATGGGAAGAACCAGCAAGAGTGCGGAGGAGAGGCGGTTCAGACGGAGGATCCGATTGTGAATCGCATACCCGAGAAACAGATAGAAGGGATAAATGGTGGCCACCTGGATGCTGATGGGGCAGCTGTACCCAAACTGCTCCAGAATGGGCAGCAGGGACAGAAACAGGAACAGGATACCTAGTAGGTACCGTAGCTGCGAATCCGTGGAGTGCTGCGCCACCTTCTGGAAGAAGGGCATAAGCATGTAGAGCCCCAGGAGAACATACAGGTACCAGAGATGCGCCCAGCTCCCCTCGGTCAGGGCATTCCGCAGGCCGCCCCAGAGAACGCCGCGCAGGAACCCGCCCTGCTCGTGATCCATGAAATAATCAAAGACGCGGAACCCATAGCAGAACAGAAGCAGCGCCCCGGCCACCCGGGGAATATATTTCTTCCAGACTTTGGCGATGGACGTCTTTTTCGATCCATCCAACAACAGTGCCCCTGTCACCATCAAAAACACCGGGACTGCCCACATGAGACAGGCCACCACGGACTTCGATGCGAACTGCAGGCCAACGTCAGCATCCCCAAGATAAAGCAGCCTGGCTGACTCCACTGTGTGAAGAAGCACAATGGCGAGGCAGGCTGCAATGCGTAGCAGGGAATAGGATATACGCCGCTGCATATCAGTAGACCAGGGCGTCATCGCCGATGCAGCCCTCATCGGAGCTGTTGGCTGCTGCTTTCGCAGTAGTGTGATGTACTGCTGCAGCACGCTTTGTGGCGGCTCTCGTCGTGGCCTTGGTCTTTGTTGTCTCCTGCTCAGTTGTGCTCTGTGTGACCGTTGTCACCGCTGTGGATTTCGTGGTGCTTTCCTGGGCGACCTTTCCGGAACCGCAGGCGGCAAGGCAGAGGCAGAGGGCGAGCGCGAGAATTACAGAGAGAATGGTTTTCAATTTCATAATGATACCTTCCTTATTTAACACTGGGAAATAGACGCATCGTTTTCAACATTTGTTTTTTTCAGTTTTCAGGCGACAAAACAGCGCCGCGAGAATTTTACTGAAAATAAATTCAGTGAAATATTTTTCAGTAAAACATGCTGCCCGGGGGGAGGAATGAAAATGTTTTTTGCAGAGAGGAAGAGCTTGTAAAGGTATTTCCCACTATCTTTTAGTTGAAACTTCTAGCTAAATAATCCATAATATGGATAAAAATGCTTCTAATTTTATGCATTATTTATCAATTCTCGTCAGACGTTGGGGGAAACCGTTCATGAAAATTCTGGTCATCAACTGCGGCAGCTCGTCGCTGAAATTCAAGCTCATAGAAATGCAGGACGAGACCGTCCTGGCCAAGGGAAACTGTGAGCGAATAGGGGCAGGCGGCCATGTGAAATGTAAGGCCAACGGCACAACCGTTTCCTATGACTGCGAACTGCAGAACCATGCTGCCGCATTTGAGAAAGTCAGCGAACTTCTCATGAACGGGGACACCAAGGTCATAGACTCCCCGGACGACATTGCGGCCATTGGCCACCGGGTCGTACAGGGTGGAGATATTTTCCACAAGAGCGTTCTGGTGGATGAGAAGGTGAAGGATGGCATCCGCTCCCTCATCGACCTGGCACCGCTGCACAACTCGGCCAACCTCCAGGGTATTGAGTGCGCCGAGGCCGCATTCCCGGGCAAACCCAATGTCTGTGTTTTTGACAATGCATTCCACAGCACCATGCCGCCGCGGGCCTATATGTATCCGCTGCCTTATCGGTATTATCAGGATTACAAAGTTCGAAAATATGGATTCCACGGTACATCGCACCGGTATATCTCCGTCCGCCTCCACGGCATGCACCCGGAATACCGCAAAATCATCATCTGCCATATTGGCAACGGATCTTCCGTCTCCGCCATCAAGGACGGCGAGGTCATGGACACGTCCATGGGCATGACGCCGCTGGACGGCTTTATCATGGGTACTCGCTGCGGTTCCATTGATCCGGCAATCGTCACTTATATTCAGGAAAAAGAGGGTGTATCGCCCGAGCGAATGAATGAGATCATGAACAAGGAGTCTGGCCTGCTCGGACTCTCCGGGGTCTCCTCCGACATGCGGGACCTCCGCAAGGCCGCCAATGCCGGAAACGAGCGCGCCCAGCTCGCTCTGGATGTGCTCTACTATCAAGTGGCGCAGCAGATCGGAGCCTATATGGTCTCCCTCGGCGGCTTTGACGCCCTGGTATTCACCGCGGGAATTGGCGAGAACACCCCGATGACCCGGAAAATCGTCTGCGACTTTTTCAAATTTTTCGGCATGAAACTGGACCCGAAGAAGAACGAAGCGGCCATAGGCAAAGAAATGCGAATTAGCACCGACGACTCCTCTGTCGCCGTCTATGTCATTCCCACCGACGAGGAGCTCATGATAGCCCGGGACACGAAGGCCCTCATCCGACGCTGAAATTTCTTGCAATTGCGAGGGGAAAAGCAGATAATATCTTTGGCTTATTTATAATGTATATTTTCAGGAGGAATCCCCATGTCGTTTATCGAAGGAATCAAAGAACAGGCCCGCAAGGATAAGAAGACCATTGCTCTTCCGGAGTCCGAGGACGAGCGCACCATCCGTGCCGCCGCCAAAGTCCTGGAGGAGGGAACGGCCGACCTCATCCTCGTCGGCAGCGAAGAAGAGGCAAAGAAGATGGCCTCCGACCTCGGTGTCAATATTGACGGTGCCAAATTTGTGGACCCCGCCACTTCCGAGGACCTGGACAGCTTTGTGGAGACACTCTACGAGCTCCGCAAGCACAAGGGCATGACTCCTGAGAAGGCGAGAGAGACTCTCCTCAGCGACAAGACCACATTCGCCTGCATGCTCGTGAAGACCGGTGCCGCCGACGGCCTCGTCTCTGGTGCCTGCCACTCCACAGCCAACACGCTTCGCCCGGCCCTGCAAATTCTCCGCACCGCCCCCGGCGCAAAGCTCGTCTCCGGTTTCTTCGTCATGGACGTTCCGAACTGTGAGTACGGCGAGAACGGTGTCTTCGTCTTCGCCGACTGCGGTCTGAACCAGGATCCGGATCCGGATCAGCTGGCCGCCATTGCCAACGACTCCGCAGCAAGCTTCAAGAAGCTCGTCGGCGCAGACGCAAAGGTCGCCTTCATTTCCCACTCCACCAAGGGCAGCGCCAAGCACGCCCTCGTCGACAAGGTCGTTGCTGCAGTCAATGCCGCTCATGAGCAGTATCCGGACCTCAACTGCGACGGTGAAATGCAGGTGGATGCCGCCATTGTCCCGTCCGTCGGCGCCTCCAAGGCACCCGGCAGCCCCGTTGCCGGTCAGGCCAACGTCCTTATCTTCCCGAACCTCGACGCAGGAAACAGCGGTTACAAACTTGTCCAGCGTCTTGCCAAGGCAGAGGCCTATGGCCCCATGCTCCAGGGCATTGCGAAGCCGGTCAACGACCTGTCCCGTGGCTGCTCCTGGGAGGATATCTGCGGTGTCATTGCCATCACGGCAGTTCAGGCTCAGGACTAACTCCGCATTATTTTATCAATATTGCCGCTCTCGCTAAACCGAGGGCGGTTTTTTTCTGTCTATGATATGTGATATAATGAGTAACAACATATTTTTATAATTATGGTGGGGCAAATGAATCAGAGTGAAGAGAGACAACAGAATATTCAGCGGGTCATCAAGACGGCACAGGACCTCTTCGTGAAAAACGGGGTGGTCAATACCTCTGTGAACCGCATTGCCCAGGAGAGCGGTCTCTCGGCCATGTCACTCTACCGCTACTTCTCCACCCGGGAAAATCTCGTACTGGAGGTATGGAAGGACTCCCTCAGTGTTTTCTACGGTGTGTTCATGCGGAAATACGAAGAGCACATCGCGGACGCCAAAAACGGATATGAATTATTTCTCCGCTGCATGGACACCTATATTGAGATCTATGCCATCCATCCGGAATGGTTTGACTACACGAGGGAAATGTTCGTCTCCTTTGCCGGACAGAAGGCCGCGGAGCGGGACGCCGAAGGCCAGAAAGACCGTGATTTCTGGGAGAAGTTCTATACCTGGATTCCCATGCCTGCCCTAAAGGCCATGCAGGAGGGCCAGGAGGACGGCTCCATCCGTGCGGACATCAACGTCTATGGGGCCTACCAGCTCATCCACAATGTCTACACCGGTGTGAGCATTACGCAGAACTTCACGGAGGATATCCACCCGAATGATCTCATCCGTTTCACCACGGACCTGCTGGCCAATTATATCCGCAGCGACTCCTGAAATCCTCAATACTAATTTAAGAAATCCGCATATAATAGGAGCGGAAAGGGGCGAATACCTAATGAGTAAAAACCATTCCCATAAATTATCCGCCATCGTACTCGCAGCCTGCATGGCTCTCGGCAGTGCATCCTCTGCCATGGCGGCCACACCCACCTTCACTTCGGAAAATCCGTTTGCTGTTCCCACGGCGGCTATCACCGCTAATGGAACCACGAACCAGAACTATAACAGCGGCAAAAAGCCTACCACACCGACTCCGTCTCAGCCGACCGCGTCCACGGCAGCACGTCCGTCGACCCGCCAGACCTCTCCGCTGAACCTGCTCCGTCCGGTTTCCCAGCCGACTCGTCAGACGGTTCAGCCTGCTCGTCAGACGGCACAGCCCGCTCGCCAGACCGTGCAGCCGGCTCGCCAGACCGCACAGCCTGCTCAGGCTACACTGCCGACGCAGCCAGCACAGCCAAAGCAGACTACGCCTGCTCCTACGGCAACCACCATTTCTCCGGAGCCGGAGGAAGAGGAGAATCCGGTCACCGAGCCCACTGCTCAGCCGACTGCTACTGAGACCAAGACGACGGACACGACTCCGGTTGCCGGAACTATTACCGTCCGTCCAAATGACGCCTATTATGACGAGGACACCCTTGTCGTGGAGGTCTATATTATCAATGGTTTCTCCCGTCCAATTGCTGTTTTCGGTGACCAGACCCTGACACTCTACGCCGAGAACAAGAAAGTCGGAAAGACCTCGGCCAATATCAAGGACGACCTCATCATTCCGGCGGGCTCCTACAAGGCCTATACGTTTGTATTCCCCAGTGGCTCCTTTACCACAGGTGTCACGCTCAAGGAACTGAGTGCCGACGCCGACATCTGCTATGCCTGGGCGGATGAATAATTGCATCCTCGCCAATCTCAGGTATAATAGTAGGGAGGAAGGAGAACGTACTTCATGAAAAAGATCGCATCCGTACTGCTTGCAGTTCTGCTCATTGCCACCCTCTCGGTACCGGCCCTCGCCGCGTCTCCGACAGACCGCTTCCAGAATCTTCTCGGCGGCTCTGCCCCGGCAGCTTCCCAGCAGACAAAACAGACCGTATACACCGCCAATGACAAGACGCCCATTAACGCCCAGGTCTGCGTAAAACCGCAGAGAGTGGAAATGAAGGACGGCAAACTCATTGCCCGTTGTTATGTTATCAATGGCATGGACCGCCCCGTTTGGATCATGGGGAAACAGACCATTGCCATCTTCGCCAACGGCAAGAAAATTGCCCAGGGTGAGGCTGACATCCCCCAGGACGAGGAGTACTCTATTGATCCTGGCAAGTGTGAAATTGAGGAGTTCACGCTGACCGGCAGCGAATTTGACAAGACGGCCAGCTTGGAGAATCTCCGAATTGACTCCCTTATCACGTATGCGTGGGACGATGAATAAATATTAAGGATACGCAAAAAAGCGGCAGAACCTGTGTTTGGGTTCTGCCGTTTTCTTATGGAAAGACACGGGGAAAGGGCTGTATCACTTGTTGGTGAGACGGCTCCTTTGATTTTCTTGCTTTTATTGTTAGAAATATAGGGACAACTCATACCAAATTGGGATTCCTAAGCTGCGTGGTATGAGCTCGGTTGCGCTCAATCAAATTTTTCTAATACCAAGCCGCCAAATTCGGGCTCGCCGGTATGAGTTGCCTCAATAATTCCTGTATAATGCCCTGGCATCATGGTACAGTGTAATTAGGAAAGGGGCGATTCACTCATGACTCTGACATTTATCGGTGCGGACCACGAAGTCACCGGCTCCTGTTATCTGCTCGAGGCCTGCGGCAAGAAGATTTTGATTGACTGCGGACTCGAACAGGGGGCGGATATCTACGCCTCCGGGGAAATCCCGGTGCCGGCGGGTGACATAGACTGTGTCCTCTTGACCCACGCCCACATTGACCATTCCGGCAAGCTGCCGCTGCTGGCGGCACAGGGCTTTTCCGGCCCCATTTACTGTACCCGGGCTACCCAGGACCTCTGTGCCATCATGTTGAAGGACTCCGCGCACATTCAGGAGTTTGAGGCGGAGTGGAAATCCCGGAAGGCAAAACGGGCTGGCCGGGACCCGGTGAATCCGCTCTATACTGTGGATGACGCTGTGGCGGCGCTGCGGCTGTTCCGCGGCTGCAGTTACCAGGAAATGCTGTCCCTCTACAATGGCATTCAGGTCCGCTTTATTGACGCCGGCCATCTGCTCGGCTCCGCGTCCATTGAGATCTTCGTCACCGAGAATGGCATTACAAAGAAAATCGTCTTCAGCGGCGATATTGGGAATTTGGATCAGCCCCTTATCCGGGACCCGCAGTATATCTCCAGTGCCGACTACGTCATAATGGAATCCACCTATGGGGACAGGACCCATGGGAAGCGCATAGACTATGCTCCTGCTCTGGCAGAGGTCATTCAGTCCACGCTCCAGAAGGGCGGCAATCTGGTCATCCCGTCTTTTGCGGTCGGAAGAACGCAGGAAATGCTCTATTACATCCGGGAAATCAAGGAGCGAAATCTCATTCCGGACTGCGGCGACTTCCCTGTGTGGGTGGACTCCCCACTGGCGGTGGAGGCCACGGCCATCTATGACAACCGGGAGTCGCTGCGGTCCTATTATGATGAGGAGACGCTGGCACTTCTGGAGCGGGGCGTGGACCCCATCCACTTCTCGAATTTGAATCTCGCCATTACGAGCGAGGAGTCCAGGGCAATTAACAACGATAAATCGCCCAAGGTCATCCTGTCTGCCAGCGGAATGTGTGAGGCGGGACGCATTAAGCACCATCTGAAATATAATCTCTGGCGGCCGGAGTGCACCGTGCTGTTCGTGGGATATCAGGCCGAGGGGACGCTGGGGCGCTCTCTGGTCGAGGGCGCAAAGCATGTGAAGCTCTTCGACGAGGAAATCGAGGTGGAGGCCCGCGTCATGACGCTGCCCGGTACCTCGGGACACGCCGATGTGAACGGCCTGCTCCGCTGGATCTCCGCCTTTGAGGAAAAGCCGCAGCGGGTCTTTGTCTGCCACGGTGAGGATTTGACCTGTGATGCCTTTACAGAGCGGCTCCGCAGCCAGCTGGGTCTCGACGCCTATGCGCCTTACCCGTACGCCAAATTTGACCTTACCAATGACATCTGCCTCTCAGAGGGCAACAACAAGCGGCTCCAGAAGAGAGAACGGCAGGAGAATCAGAAAGTGGACCCGCGCAGCCCCTATGGACGCCTTGTCTCGGCCGGGCAGCGTCTCCAGTCTGTCATTGACCACAATTTTGGCGGGGCAAACAAGGATCTCGGCAAGTTCGCGGACCAGATCCTGGCGCTGTGTGAGAAATGGGACCGCTGAAAACCGTTTATTCTCCGACTTTAAGAGATTTTTAAACAACGTATTGTAAATTAGGACAAAAAGGAGGATTGGGAACCATGAAGCGCAACAACAAAATATTTGCAATCCTTCTCGCTCTCCTTATGGCGTTTGGACCGGCCGCGGCAGTTCCGGCGCTGGCAGCGTCGAACTCCAAGACCCCGAGCCACGTCTACTATTTCCAAAATGGAGTGGGAACCGCAAACTATACGGGAATTGTGAACATCAACGGTGTGCTCTACTACGTCAAGGACGGCAAGGTGGCAACCAACGTCACCGGCACGGTCAATGTTGGCGGAACGAAGTACACGGTGAAGGCCGGCGTTGTGGTCGGTAAGAAGTGAGAAACTCCGAAAACTTTTCGGATGGGCCTCTCCCGGACAGGGAGGGGCCTTTTGCAATCAATAATGGAGGAACCATGGGAGAAAAGAAAAATCTGGTCATTTTGCTTGTATCCATTGTGGTGGTGGGTATACTGGTCTCCATGATCGGCACCGCATCCTCCCGGATCACCAACTTGAAGATGACGGCGGACAGCATGGAACTGACGCTGGGCGAGGAGGACAAGCAGGCTGTTGTTGGAACAGCCTCGTTCCAGACCGGTGCCAGCAAGGTGGATCTGAAACAGTTCAAATTCGTCTCGGAGGACCCGTCCATCGCCCGCATAAAGGGAAAAGAAATTCAAAACCACATGGTCTATTTTGAGGTGGAGGCCGTGAGCCCCGGCATGACCACCGTGTATCTGGAGACCTCCCAGGGGGAGAAGTCCAACGAGATGCGCGTCAACGTGACCGAGACCGACACCTACAAATTCCAGCGCTTCGAGGAGGGACCCCTCTACCGGCTCCAGGACTATATCAAGGAGCTGGGCTACACCGCGACGTACATTGATGAGGAGTCCGGCCGGGACATTACCGATCTCGTCGCCCAAATGGAGTGGAGCGAGCTCTCCCGCTGGGTCGTCGTGTCGGTGGAGAGCGCCAGCGACACCGGGAAAACGGCCAAATTCCGCATTGATACCCGGGCCAATCAGGAGAACAAGTCCGACCAGAAGGAAATGAACAAGGCCCTGGAAAAGAAATTCCCCTACATTTCGGCGTTCAAGGTCGTGGCCGCCTACGGCGAGCGCAACTATCCGGGTTTCAAGCTCCACTACCTCGTGGGACAGCAGACGGTGGAGGCCGTCAATGATCACACCTGGCATCTCGTTGCCAGCTGCACGGTGACGGAGAACGGAAAGAAAGTCCGCAAGATTTGCGATTCACGGGTCTCCGGCACGGCGTCCGACCCCATTATCTTGAACTTTGTGATCTATGAGCCGGCGGAGCAGAATCCGCTGGCGAAGATAGAGGGGTAGGGGAGTGTTGGATTGCGCCGCCCATTGGCGGCGGCCGGAGTCGGCCTCCGCTGTGGGGCATGAAGGCGAAATTAGGATGCGGGAAATGAGGGACTAGGACCAAACCCTCCATTTCCCGGCATTTGGTCCTAGTCGCCAGGGGTATATTGTTTCAAAATAAGGCTTCCGGCTAACTTTCTCGCCCCCTCGGGGCGAAACCTTGCGCAAATGCGAACGGGGAAGAGGGAAAATCTGGCCGGATTCCCGTGAAAACTAGGACCAAATTGCCGGAATTCGCCAATGCGGTCCTAGTTGGAGGGGGAAATACCCGGAGGGGGTATCCACACCCCCGCCTGCTTAACGAATCCGTATTTCGTCTGTAGAGGTGGAAATTCAGTCTAAAGGTTGAACTCGATCCAAACTAGGACCAAACCCTCCATTTCCCGGCATTTGGTCCTAGTCGCCAGGGGTATATTGTTTCAAAATAAGGCTTCCGGCTAACTTTCTCGCCCCCTCGGGGCGAAACCTTACGCAAATACGAACGGAGAAGAGGGGGAATCTGGCCGAGTTCCCGTGAAAACTAGGACCAAATTGCCGAATTTTGCCGCCGTGGTCCTAGTCGGAGGGAAAAATACCCGGAGGGGGTATCCGCGCCTCTGCTCCTAAACCAATTTGTATTCCACTCACAGAGGGAAAATTCCGTTGAGAGGTCGAACTCGGTCCAAACTAGGACCAAACCCTCCATTTCCCGGCATGTGGTCCTAGTTGCCGGGGGTATTTTGTTTCAAAATGCGGCTCCTGGCTAACTTTCTCGCCCCCTCGGGGCGAAACCTTACGCAAATACGAACGGGGGAGAGGGAAAATCTGGCCGAGTTCCTGTGAAAACTAGGACCAAATTGCCGGAATTCGGCGCCGCGGTCCTAGTTGGAGGGGAAAATACCCGGAGGGGGTATTCGCGCCCCCACCCGTGACGAAATACGACCACCCCTCCATCGCCCCCAAAACACATTACACCCCGCAAAAAAGCCCACCGCAGACTAACCATCTGCAGTGGGCTCTTATATTGCCTACTTTGGAGAAATATATAAAAAACTTAAAAAGTTGAAATTCAATTAAGTCGGACTGTATGTCGTCCGTTACCGGGGCTGCCCCGTCAGGCCTGCATGGCCTTTTTGAAGTTGCCGTATTCTGTTACGAGCCCGGCTTTGTTGATGAGGTCGTGGTAGGCAATATACTTACCGATGAGCTGATCCTCTTCCATGCTGGTCATGTCGTTTCCGCTGTCGTGCTTCTTCATGCACTGGGAGATTCGATATGTCTCGGAAAAAATCAACTGATAAAGGTTCGTGTTAGACATTCTCTGCATTCCTCCTTCCTTTTCTAAGATTGCATAGATACTACACCAGAAAAGGAGGATTGTCCAGCGCAAATCGGAACAAAAAAGGAAAACTTTTTGTTAAATGAGACAAAGATATGACACTGACTTTTTACAATTTATACAAATAAATTGGGCGATTCACTGCCATTATGGACCATGCCACCCCATGACCCGCAGACCGGCCGTCTCCCACGGCCTCTACTCTTCTTCCGCCTTCCAGCAGTCCAGTTCCGCCTCATTTAAGTGGATGGAGGCGGCATAGAACTTTGGATCTTTCCCCGCTTTCTTCTGCTGCTCATAGTCCTTGAGGGCGCGTAGAGCACGGGAACCTAAGATGAGGCAGCACGGCACGTTGATTATGGCCATGCCTCCCATGGAGATGTCTGCAGCAGCCCATGCCGCGTCCATTGGTGTGACAGCGCCAAGGAAGATGACAATGATGCAGAGGATATGGATGACATTCATGGCCTTCTTGCCCGGTTCCTTCTTTCCGTTGAGATAGGAGACAGCGGTATCCACATAGAAGAGGTTGCCAATGAGGGTCGTGAATGCGAACAGGATCATTGAGACCGTGATAAAGATGGGTCCAAACTTACCGAAGACCGACGAGAGCGATGCCTGGACATACGGGGCACCGGACAGCGCCTTAGTCGGAGCAATCTTTGAGGAGAGGCACATGAGCGCAGTGGCTGTGCAGAGGAGCAGTGTGTCGATGTAGACCGAGATCATGGCAACGAGACCCTGCTTGACCGGATGGCTGACATCGGCGGAGGCAGCCGCGTTGGGGGCAGAACCCACACCGGCCTCGTTGGAGTAGAGTCCGCGCTTCATGCCGTATACCATGCAGGAACCGGCAAGGCCGGCGCCAATGGCTTTGAAGTTGAAAGCGTCCTGGAAGATCATGACCACCATGGTGGGAATGTATGTGACATGGGCGAAGATGACCACCAGGGAGGAGATGACGTACATGACTCCCATTATAGGGACCAGCAGGCTGGAGACGTGGGCAATACGCTTGCCGCCACCGAACAGACAGATGGCGACGAGTACGGCGAGGACTGCGCCGACGATCCAAGGCGTTATGCCCGCATCATAGAAACTATAGGCCTGGAACGTGGTCTGCAGGTTGTAGGAGCAGAGCAGCTGGAACCCCACACCATAGGTCAGGATGAGGAAAAAGACGAAGAGGCCCGCCACGATCTTGCTGTGGAGGGCGTTCTCAATATAGTATGCGGGACCGCCGTAATATTCGCCGGTCTCGCGGTTCTTCCGCTTGTAGATCTGCGCCAGCGTGGTCTCAATGAAGGCCGTGGAGGCGTCGAGGATGGCGAGGATCTGCATCCAGAGGACGGCGCCGGGGCCGCCGAGGCAGATGGCCGTGGAGACGCCGACAATGTTGCCCGTCCCCACGCGTGATGCCGTGGAGACCATCAGCGCCTGAAACGACGACAGCGACCCCTCCTCCGCGGGCTTTTCCATGATGGCGTGACAGGCCTCGCCAAACATGCGCACCTGTACAAACCGGGTGCGAATGGTGAACCATATGGCAGCCAGCGTCAGCAGGATGATTAGGATGGGGTAGTAGAGGAAGGTGTCAATGTTGGTGAGGACGGACAGGACTTTCTCCATGCGAGGCATCCTTTCTGTTTCGTTTCGGGCGGGCGATTCGGCGGTCTCTTCGGGTCTTAGACGAGAATACCCTCCAAGTGGTCGACTTCATGCTGGATGATCTGTGCCGACAGGCCGACGAACCGGCTCCGATGGGTCTTGAAGTTCCGGTCCTGCCACTCGACATTGATTTCACGGTAGCGTGTGACGTTATGGGAACCGGGGACAGAGAGGCACTGCTCTGTGGTCTCATAGGGCCCGGTATGGCTTACGATTTTAGGGTTGAACATTTCCGCCGGCGTCCCCATCTGCAGAAAGACAATGATACGGACGTTTTTGCCGATCATGTTGGCGGCCATGCCGACGCAGGAGGCGCGGTTGGCGAGCAGCGTGTCCCGGAGGTCATCAGCCACCGGGATGTCCGCGGCGGTGGCGGGGACAGATGGCTTGGAGAGACGGAAGGTGTCGTGGATGATAGGACGTTCCATTTTGGTTCCCCCTTTGAAAAAGGCCGGCCCGAGACGGGTCCGGCTCAGTAGAGTTTTGTGCTTCTCACGGTGATTTCGTGGTCCTCATAGATGATCTTTCGGACCTGTCCGTTTCGCCGGTAGAGATAGGTCGTGGAGCCGAAGTCCCCGACGCTCTTTGCCTCGGCGAGGCGGCCGTCTTTGTTGTAGCGGTAGTTGGTGACCTCGGCGATCTGCTCTTCGGTGCCGCGGCCGGTGAGGTCGGAGAGCTGGGTGAATCGCCCATGAGAATCAGAACGGAAGGACATTTCGTGCTTGTAGTTCTGATTGATGTTGGCGATGGACTGGATGTGCCCGTCCTCACCATATTTACAGGCGAACAGGTACTTCTTCTCGTCGTCGGAGCGGGTGGGAATGTAGTTCCCGGAGGCCGCAGCGAAGCGGCCGTGCCCGTCGTAGCGAAAACGCAGAGTGAAGTCAGGAATGCCGGAACCGGTGTCCTTGATGCGGCAGGCCGTAATGCGGCCCTTGCTGTCCCGGAGAAAATGATATTCCTCCCGGTAGTCGGTCACAATGCGGACCGTGTCAATTCGATTGGCCCGGATCGGCTTGCTCATGGCAAAGGCGATGGCCGGGCTGAAGTCAAAGTGCTCCGCCGCCAGCAGGATATTCTGGCTCTCGACGTCCTCGGAGAGCAGAAACGGCGCAAGGGGCCACACATAGTCGTCACCAAACGACGTGATGGTCATGGTGCGCTCCGGCAGGCTGTAGCGGCAGGTGACACCCGCACGGGACGGGTGGTTCGTGATTCTGCCCGGCACCGGCATACCGCGGACGGCAAACGCCGAGTAGAGACAGAGGATGCCGCAGAGCGTTGCAAGCCCCAGGGCGATGGCCGCAGCAATTCTACCCCGGAATTCTTTTTTGCTCATGTTCTCCATAGAGTTCTCCTTATGCTCCTATTCTATCATAAACGATACATAACAAAAAATTCATAATCCATTCAAATTTATACAATTTTCCCAATTTGCCAGAGTGTGTTTGCTTATATCCATTTTGTGTACAAATTTTTTGACGTTATAAAACCATTTTTCAAAATTCCCTGTCTTATTTAGTAACTAAGGTGTTTTGAAGGATAAGTAAAGTAAGGGGAAAACAGAATATGAATCCGTTCTCAAGCACTTTTCAGCTGCTGTTAGAGGAAAAACAGCTGAAAATTGTGGACGTGGAGCACTTCACCGGCATAGACCGCTCCGTGCTCTACAAGCTTCTCAACGGCACGAAGGAGCCCACAGACGCGGAAATGGTCGAGCAAATTGCCGACTGTCTCTGCCTGACGCTCCAGCAGAGGGAGCAATTCCTCGAGACCTATTACCTGACGAAGCGGGGTCCCATGGACTACTACGGGCGGAAAGAAATTGTCGCCTTCTTCCAGGAGGTCAACTTGCAGAGGGACTACGAGGCCTCTCCATTTCTTCCGTTCGCGGCCATCTCCTTGGACCCGGGTCAGAAAATCGTGCTCAACGGGGCCCAGAATGTGGACCTCGCAATTGAATATTTTATCTATAGTATGTCCCAGAGTTCATCTGGCGGCACGGTGGAAATCAACGAGGAACTCGTGAATGATGTCACTCTGTCGGTCATAAAGAAGATCACTGCCATGGCTCCGGAACTGAAGATCCGCCATATGGTCCTCCTGGACAGTGAGGTGGAGCATACCGCCGAGAAAGAACATATTCTCTACAATGTACAGGTGCTCCGCAAAGTCATTGCCACAACTATCAAGGCCTCAAATTATACGGTTCTCTACCGGTACGGGAACATCATGTCGAAAAAGCATCTCGCCCGGTATCTGCCAAACTATGTTCTGGCCGGGGAGTATGTTCTGCAGTTCTCCAATGACCACCGGTTTGGCATTGTCTCACGGGACCAGGAACTTCGAGAGCTCTATGGCAAGCTGTTCCAGGAGCATGAAAAAGATGCTGCCCCGCTTGTCTATGCGAACGGCGACATGGATTCCATGTTCTCCAGCTTCCCGGGAGAGGACACACTACAGGATATTGTTGGACACGAACGCGCCTGGCACGTTCTTCCCGGTATCAGCGGCGTCCAGTTTTATCGCGGAGAGAGTTCCCATTCCAGCGAGGATCTTTTTGGAAGCTCTCCGGTTCAGAATCTTTTCAAGAGCACGCCCGGCGGAAATCATACCGGACGCAGCGACATGCTTGCTGCCACCAGCATTGACTTCTTTGTGCAGGAGGGGTACCTCGCGGATTTCCCGCAGACCCGGACGAAGCCGCTCTCCATCAACGACCGCATAGCCATCCTCCAGCGTCTCCTGGTCCAGGTGCGCCACCTGAACCTGAAACTGGTGGATTTCAAAGAATACCACAACCCCTCGAATATTGATACCGTTGTCACCCGTTCCGGTGTATACTTAACTGTATATGTGGAACCTGGAAAGACGGCCATGGCTGCGGTGCGAGAACCAAGCATAGTTCGCACTTTCCATTTGTTCCTCGAAACTCTGGAGGAGGAGAGCTCCTACTCTGTGGAGCAGACCGTCTCCTATCTTTCATGGAAAATCCGTGAACTGCAGGACAAGCAGGCCGGATAATTCCAGCAGGGGGAAACTATGCAAATCATCCACTCCGACGATCTCTTGGGGGCACTCCACTCCTTTTCTGTGGAGTCCGCCTTCTTCAACGAGTTCCTGAATTTTCTCGGCGGCTGCTCCGAATATTTCAGCACCACGAGCGACGAGACGGACAGTGACGAGGAGAAGGCAATGTATCGCCAACACGCCATTACACTGCGCTCCATGCAGTCGAAAATTCTCACCGGCGCCACGGTCTCCCCGGACGGCTCGGCCCGGTTCACTCTGCCGGATGGCATGCTGTCTGCCCTCTTCTTCAATCTCGTGTCCATGATGGCACCCGAGGATGTTCCAGAAGAAGTCTTTCCACTGCAGGAAGCTCCCCTGGTGTCGAAAATGCCCGGTGTCTACTGCTGCTATCCGCTTGAGACGGCGCAGTTCCGGCAGGTGACCGGCGCATTGGAACTCGTCCGGCGTGGCCTTGAAATGATGGGCTTGGAAGAGGAACCAGCTCGTCTCCTTCATCTTATGGAGGACATTGCCACGCAGTCCTATTGCTTCCAGGACGGCGACACGGAGCGGGAAATGGCCGCTCTGGTTGTCCCGGAGTTTGAGGTCATGGAGTTGTTCCGCGCGCTTCTCATTGCGACGAGTGTGGAGTATGGGAAGACGGATTTTGCGGCGACGCTGCCGCGGGAATAAATTTCATATTTTTTGGTCGTGCTGCGCGGGCGGTGCGGCCTTTTTTGTTGGGCTGAGCCGGATGGCTGAGGCCGGTTATACATTATTTGAAAAAATCGCAATCTTGTATGAGAAAAAAGGGTTGGAATTTTGGAAAACGTATACAGAAAGTTGAGAATATTGAAATGTGTATGAGAAAAAGTCCGTTTAAGGATTAAAAATATATACATCTAATCTTGATAGAAAAATAATGTATGAGTGACGTCATACATAAAATTGATTTCAAGAATGTCTGTATTATGAATGGCAACAGTGCGTATGATAAGTCTCATACAAAACCGCCTGTTTAAAAATTTATGTATAAGGCTGGTCTGAAGCGGCCAGCAGCATAAGGCTTCTCTGAAGCGGCAGCTGCGGCTGTCTTGAAATATTCGCAATTTCGAAACAGTTACATAATTCGATATGGTATAATTGGGTTCATAAATCTAGGAGGTCTGCAAGCAATGAGCAATGGAAAAATTCTTGTCGTGGACGACGATAAAAATATCTGTGAACTCCTGCGCCTCTATCTGGAGAATGACGGATACACCGTGTCCCTGGCCTATGACGGGGAGTCGGCGCTGAAGGTCTTTCAGGAGTTTCGGCCTGACATCATCCTGCTTGACATCATGCTGCCGAAGATGGATGGGTGGCAGGTATGCCGGGAAATCCGGAAGACCTCGGAGACACCCATCATCATGGTGACGGCGAAGGGGGAGACCTTTGACAAGGTGCTCGGCCTGGAGCTCGGTGCCGACGACTATATCGTGAAGCCCTTTGAGACAAAGGAAGTTGTGGCGAGAATCAAGGCGGTTCTGCGAAGGACCAATATATCGCCCCAGAACGAGATAAAGCAGGTGGAGTATGACAAGCTGGTCATCAACCTCACCAACTATGAGATGAAGGTGGACGGCAAGGTGGTCAACACGCCGCCGAAGGAGCTGGAGCTCATCTACCATCTCGCCAGCAACCCCAACCGGGTCTTTACCCGGGACCAGCTCCTGGACGAGGTCTGGGGCTTTGACTATTACGGGGACTCCCGCACCGTGGACGTCCATGTCAAACGTCTTCGTGAAAAGCTGGAAGGCGTCTCGGACAAGTGGTCCCTGAAGACGGTCTGGGGTGTCGGCTACAAATTTGAGACCACCGAATGAGCGCGGACGAGAAGAAGACCCGCCGGACTACGCTGTTCCGGAGGTATCTCCGCTACTCGCTGCTCGCGGTCATGGTCAGTATGGTCATCCTGTTCGGTATCTTTCTGGCATTCCTGGGCAGCTACTGGCGGGAGGACCGGAGTGAGACCATGCTCCGAAACACCCGGCGCATTGCCGGCAATGTGGAGCAGCTCATGGAGTCCGGCAGCGCCGACGAGGATAACACGTTCACCACGCTTGTTGTCAGTAATATGCTGAATGTGGTCTCGGACTCCATCAACGCGGATGTCTTTATGACGGACGTGGGCGGCCGGGTCATCCTGTGCAAAGATATTGTCGGCGCCACACTGAATGTGCAGAACAATGCGTATTGTTCCATTCATCACGGGTACTGTCTGCCGCCATATCTCGTCCAGCGGACGGGGAAAAAGGGCTACAGCACCATGGTGAAACTTACGGGAATGTACCGCCTGAATGACGGAAACTCGGAGTACTGCATGGTCGTGGGGACCCCAATCACGCTGAATGGGCAGGTCGTCGGAAACATCTATGCGGTCTCTGACGTGCAGAACGGGCTTATCCGGTCCTACAAAGAAATTGTGAAGCTGTTCCTGACGGCGGCCATCATCTCGTTTATCGTCACATTCGCTCTGGCATGGCGCTTTGCCTACAGCCTGACGAAACCGCTGCAGGAAATGTCCCGGCTCACCAAGCAGTATGCCAAGGGAGACTTCTCGGAGCGTATTGAGGTCAATGGTAGCGACGAGCTGCAGGACCTGGCAGTATCACTCAATGGAATGGCGGAGTCGCTCTCCGTGCTGGAGGAGTCCAGAAAGAGCTTCATCGCCAACGTCTCCCATGAACTGAAGACGCCTATGACATCCATTGCCGGGTTCATAGACGGTATCCTTGACGGCACCATTCCCGCAAGTCAGGAGAAACATTATCTCCGCATCGTCAGCAAGGAGGTCAAGCGGCTCTCCCGCCTGGTGGTCACCATGCTGACCCTGTCAAAAATCGAGGCCGGGGAGGAGCAAATCCATCTGACCCCCACTGACCTGCAGACGCTCATCTTCAACGCGCTGTTCAGCTTTGAGGCGCAGATTGAGGAGGCCGGCTACGAAATAGAGGGCCTTGCCGACCTGCCCAGCATCAAGGTCATGGCGGATCCGGATCTTCTCTTCCAGGTCTGCTACAATCTCTTTGACAATGCGGTCAAATTTACGAATCCGGTCGGCACCATCCGCGTCACGGCGGAGAATAAGTCCGACCGGGTCATCGTCCACATCTCCAACACCGGGGAGGGAATCTCCGAGCAGGAGCAGAAGCGGATCTTTGAGCGCTTTTACAAGGTGGACAAATCCAGGAGTGAACATGTCAAGGGCGTGGGGCTCGGTCTGAACCTGGCCCAGAATATCGTCCGGCTCCACGGCGGGGAGATCACGGTCTCCGACAAGCCCGAGGGTTTCACGACCTTCACGTTCTGGATCCCCAATAACAACAAATCCATTAGAAGAGGTCTTACTACATGAGTGAGAAGAGTGTGAAAAACGGTACCAAGGTCTACACGGCCCTCATCATTGCCGTCGTGCTCATCGTGGCCATTGCGTTGGCCGGTGTCTTTCTCAGCACCCATCGGTCCGGGGAGGACCGGACGTCTCAGGGGGACAGCATCAAAATTGGCCAGTCCCGCAGCTATGAGACAGGTGGAACGGGGAAACTCACCAGTGTGGAAATTGCCGAGAAAGTAAAGCCATCCGTTATTGCCGTTGTCATTGAGACAGACGGCGGACAGGACTACGGCGAGGGCTCCGGCGTTGTCATGAGCGTCAACGAGGACCGCGGTGTCAGCTACATCGTCACCTGCGCCCACATGATCAACACCCGCGGAACCTCTGTGGTCGTCCAGCTGGAAAATGGCACCAAGTACCCGGCACGGGTCGTCGGCTTTGACAACCGCACCGACATCGGTGTCCTCTCGGTCAAGACCACAAAATTGAAACCGGCGGAATTCGGTGACTCCAGTGTCCTAAAAGTCGGCGAACCGGTTTATGCCATCGGCAACCCCGGCGGTACACAGTTCTACGGCTCCGTAACTTCCGGCATCATCTCTGCCATTGACCGTCCGACAGCCAGCTCCGAAAACGGTTATACTATGGAGTGCATTCAGCACGACGCCGCCATTAACCCGGGCAACTCCGGTGGAGCGCTCGTGAACAGCTACGGACAGGTCATTGGTATCAACTCCTCGAAAATCGCCTCAGAAGAATATGAGGGAATGGGCTTTGCCGTGCCCATCTCCATTGCCAAGAAATCAGTGGACAGCATCCTCGCCCATGGTTATGTGGCCGGACGTGCTAAACTTGGAATCCAGTATCTGCCCTGCAGCAGCGTGGAGTCTTATGCCACCGCAGCAAAGCTGAACAAGCTGCCCTCCGGCACGGTCATCATTGCAAAAATTGGCAACGACAGTTCGTTTAACGGGACGTCGGTCCAGGCGGGCGACATCATCACCGCCGTCAACGGCAAAAACCTGCAGAGCTCCAACGACCTTCTGGCCGCTGTGGAGAAGGCAAAGCCCGGTGACAAGATGAAGCTCACCGTCGGACGAGTCAGCAAGGACTACAAGGTCACGCTGCGGCAGGTCACTGTTGTCATGAAGGAGGACCGGGGCAATACCTCCCAGCCGAAGCCCCAGAAACAGTTTGAGAACCCCTTCAACTGACACAGATAGATAATTTTATCGTACAAGTGTGCAAAAAAGAATTCCCTATTTCCGGTGCATGTGTTAAAATACAGTAAAGTGGACATCTGATGTTCAATTGTGTAGTATGCTGTATTTAAAAGCATCCACTCGGAGAGGTGAATTCAGTGAGCGGAAGAGACAATCCTATCTCTGTTCGGTCAAAAAGGCGAATTACGGATAGCCTGCTGGAATTGATGAAGGAGCAGCCCTTTGCGAAAATCTCTATAAAGGACATCGTCGACAGAGCGGGCCTGACCCGGCAGACGTTCTACCACAACTTTACATCCAAGGAAGAGGTGCTGCTGCACCGGGAAGAAGAGCTCTGTGACGCCTTCTTCGCCTATCTGAAGGAACACCCAATGAAAAACTGGGAGGACTTCATCTGGTTTTACTTCCGGTACTGGCAGACCAATGCGGAATTTGTCCAGCTCCTCATCGACAACGAGCTGGTCTATGTTCTGAATATGCAGTATCCGAAATACATGGAGCGGGTGGACGAACTGCTCTCGTTTTCCAGCTTGGAGCTCCCTCCGCAGGAACAGAAGTATTACTATTCCTTCGTCTCCGGTGCTGTTGTCAGTATCCTGGTCTCCTGGGTCGGCAGCGGAATGGTGACCCCCGCAAGGGAAATGGCCACGCTGGTCATCCACATCCTCACCGGAAGCGTCGGGTATCCGGATCTTCGCGAAATGGGATAGACATAGGAAAAAAACAGACAAGCAGCCGCAGTTTGCGGCTGCTTCTTTTTCTTGACAATGCCCTTTGGAAATCCATATAATATACTAGTACTCTAGTAGTATGTTTGATATTGTCTGCACAAATATCAAAATAGTTTGTTGAAATATTACGGGGGTCAAACCCATATCGTTTCAATTGCACTTTTAAAATTTAATACAGGGAGGTGAATCTACACTTTGAATTTGACGCTGTCAGTTATTCTTATTGTCGTCGCCATTGTCGTCGGTATCATCGTCGGCTTCTTCATCGGAGAAAGCCACCGCAAGAGAGTGGCAGAGGCCGCCATCGGCTCTGCCAATCAGGAGGCTGCCAGAATCATCAACCAGGCACTCACCACCGCCGAACAGCAGAAGAAAGAGAAAATCCTCGAGGCAAAGGATGAAATCCATCGCCAGCGCACCGAGACGGAGAAGGATCTCCGGGACCGCAGAAATGAGGTCCAGCGCCAGGAGCGGAGGCTCATCCAGAAAGAGGAGTCCCTCGACCGCAAGACCAGTGCCCTGGAGAAGAAGGAAGACGTTGTAGCCAAAAAGCTCAAGGCCGCAGAGAAGAAGGCTGAAGAGGTGGAAGCTCTCAAAAAGAACGAGTTTGAAGTTCTCGAGAGAATCTCCGGTTTCACAGAGACTCAGGCCCGGGACTACATCCTCGCCCAGGTGGACGAGAAACTGGACCACGAGAAAGCGGCCAAAATCATGGATGCCCAGGAACAGATCAAGGAGCAGTCCGACGAAATGGCCCGCAGAATTGTCACCACCGCCATCCAGCGCTGCGCCGCAGAACGGACCACCGAGGCAACCGTGTCCGTTGTGCCGCTTCCCAATGACGAAATGAAGGGACGCATCATCGGCCGTGAGGGCCGTAACATCCGTGCCATAGAGACCGTCACAGGTGTAGATCTTATTATTGATGATACTCCGGAGACCATTACGATCTCCTGCTTCGAACCGGTCCGTCGGGAAATTGCCCGGCTGACGCTGGAACGTCTCATCCAGGACGGGCGCATCCATCCTGCCCGCATTGAGGAGACGTATGAGAAGTGTAAAAAAGAGGTCAATCAGACCATCAAACAGACCGGAGAACGGGCTGTTTTGGACGCCGGCGTCACCGGTATCCACCCGGAGCTCGTGAAGCTCCTTGGACGTCTGAAGTACCGCACCAGCTACGGCCAGAACGTTCTGGACCACTCGCTGGAGGTCTGTTATATCAGCGGACTCATAGCGTCCGAAATTGGTGCCGACGTGAAACAGGCAAAACGTGCAGGCCTGCTCCACGACATCGGAAAAGCGCTTGACCACGAAATGGAGGGCTCCCACGTACAGCTTGGCGCCGACGCGGCCAAGAAGTACAGAGAGAGTGAGCCAGTCGTCCATGCCATCCGCGCACATCACGGCGACGTGGAACCAACCACCACCGTCGCATTCATTGTTCAGGCTGCCGACGCCATCTCGGCCGCAAGACCGGGTGCCCGCAGAGAGAACATTGAAAACTACATCAAGCGTCTGGAAAAACTGGAGGAAATTGCAGATTCCTTCGACGGGGTCGACACCTCGTTTGCCATTCAGGCCGGCCGTGAAATCCGCGTCATGGTCAAGCCCGAAAAAATCAACGATGACCAGATGGTCATCCTCGCCCACGACATCGCCGGAAGAATCGAGGATGAACTCGAGTATCCCGGACAGATCAAGATCCACGTCGTCCGCGAGAGCCGCGTAATGGACTACGCAAAATAAACACGGAAAAGACAGGAGGTCTTTCCGGCTCACAGAGCCGGCGGAGACCTCCTTTTCTCCTATCTATGAGAAAGGACAGAACACCATGAGAGTGCTTGCAGTCGGAGATGTCTCCGGAGAGGACGGGACCCGTTTCCTCCAGAAGACGCTGCCGCCCTATAAACGGGTGGCCGGGGTGGATTTCTGCATTGTGAACGGGGAAAACTCCAACCGGGGCAACGGCATTACCCCGGACTCCATGCGGGACATCTTTGCCGCCGGGGCCGATGTTATTACCACCGGCAACCACGCATTCCATCGCCGGGAAATGTATGACACGTTTGACAGCAGTGAGTTCGTACTGCGGCCCGCCAATTTCCCGGAGGCGGTCCCGGGCAGGGGATGGTGTATAATAGATAAAGGGCGCTACCAGGTCGGTGTCATCAACCTCATGGGCACCGTCTATATGGAGCCGCTGGGAAACCCATTTCAGTGCGTTGACAGCATTCTAAAAAAAATGGAGAACTGCAAGGTCATTCTGCTGGATTTCCATGCAGAGGCGACCTCGGAAAAACGCGCCATGGGCTTCTATCTGGACGGAAAAGTCTCCGCGGTCTATGGGACCCACACCCATGTGCAGACCGCTGACGAGCAGATCCTCCCGAAGGGAACCGGTTACATGACGGATATCGGCATGACCGGCCCCGTCCAGTCCGTGCTGGGTGTCAGCCCAGATATTATCATTCAAAAACTCCGGACGAATCTCCCGGTCCGGTTTGACCTCATGCGGGGAGGGGAACAGATGCTGAATGGCTGTCTGTTCGACATCGACGAGCACACCGGCAGAACAACCGCCGTGGAGCGGGTTCGCCTCACCTGAAAGACAAGATAAGTTACATTCGCAGGAGAGTTGCTATATGAAACATTTGAGACAGTGGACCGCCCTTCTCCTGGCCCTGGTTCTTCTGTTCACGCTAACCGCGTGCTCCGGAAAGAAAAGCGGCAAGACCGAAAAGACGGAGGCCAGTTCCAGCGACGTGCGTCTTCCCTACTCCCGTGAGGACGGAGTCAACCCCTTCACGGCGGTGAGCCTCATGAACCAGCCGGTCATGCCGCTGCTCTACGAGGGTCTGTTCTATATGAATTCCTCCTATGAGCCGGTGCCGGAAATCGCCGAGTCCGCCACGTTCGGCGGGGGGAATCTCGTCGTTCGGCTTCGCAGCGGTGCGCGATTCAGCGATGGTTCCCAAATTACACCCACCGACGTCATCTACTCCTTCACCAGGGCCAAAAAATCCACCTACTATGGTACGGCCCTGACGATGTTTACTTCGGCCTCCACTACAGAACTGGGCTCGGTTGCCTTTCGACTGGCCTATGCCTCGAAATATGCGGCTGCCGACCTCACATTCCCCATTGTCAAGTCGGGAACGGCGGATAAGGGGGACAATATCCCAGTCGGTTCCGGCCCGTACTGCTACAGCGTCAGCAACATGGGCGGCGTTTTAAAGAAGAATGAGAACAATTCCTCCGTCCGCAGTGCTGACAAGAACAGCAGCGGCAGCCATCACGGCTCCATCAACCAGATTTTCCTCACGAATGTCTCCGACACGGCGACGCTCATGAGCAATCTCGCCATCGGCAACATCAATGCCGTCTATGACGATCTGGCCGCCGGCCCGGTGACCCGGGTCCAGGCCAACTACGGCAAAATGCCCATGAACAATATCGTAGTCGTGAAGATGCGTGGGAACGGTGCCCTCGGCAACGCAAAGATCCGTCAGGATATCAGCGCTCTGCTGGACCGCTCTGCTCTTGTGGAGACCGGACTCAACGGATATGGCATCCCGTCGACGCTTCCCTATAACCCCCATTGGTATGTGACCAAGGGAATCAAGGTGCCGGCCATTAACAAAGATAAGGCAAAAGCACAGCTGCAGAAGGCCTTCAAGGGAAAGACCCTCTCCATCCTCACGGACGCAAGCAACCCGTTCAAGGTGAACCTTGCCACGGAGCTGCAGAAGCAGTTGAAGTCTATGGGAATCAGCAGCTCCATCGCCTCCGTGAATTATGACGGATATGCCAAGGCGGCTGGCGGCAGCGGCTATGACTTTATCATTGCCGAATACAAGCTGACCAACGACATGAATCTTTCGGCGGCCATGCCGGACAAACCGAACCTGAAACTGTACCAGAAGGTACTGACCGGGGAGATCACCCCGCAGAAGTACTGCCAGTGGTATTTGAAGCAGATGCCGTACCTCACCCTCGCCTACCGGAGCGGGCTGCTCGCCTACTCCAAGGATCTGGGGAAAGCGCCGCATCCGCTGCCCGACAACCCCTATGCCGACGCATGGCAGTGGGAAGTTCATTGAAAACGATTGTATTGTATGATAAAATATATTGCTTTTGAGAAATTCAGAGAGGGCAGGTGTCTCTATGATCCAGTTTGAAAACCCGCTCGGCACCATTGAAATCGACGAGAAATACTTCTCGGAGCTTCTGGGGAACATTGTCCCCACGTGCTTTGGCGTAGTGGGAATGGCAGACCTGAACGTGTTCCAGAGTGTGCGCTCGTTCTTTGACCGGAAACATCAGTTCCCGGACCAGGGCGTCTCGGTGCGGAGCGAACCCGGCGGCCTTGTCATTGAACTCCATATCATTGTCACCTATGGCCTGAACATTGAGACCGTCGTGCGCAACATTGTCGAAAAAGTGCGCTACACCACGGAGGACGTCACGGGAATGCCCGTGAAGAACGTCCGGGTCTATGTCGACGAAATGAGATCGTGAGGAGTACGGAACAGTGATAAACGGAGCTACGTTACGGGACGCTGTCATATCAGCGGCCCACAATGTCAATAACAACCGCAAGGCAGTGGACGCCTTGAACGTCTTCCCGGTCCCCGACGGCGACACGGGAACGAATATGTCCATGACCATCAACTCCGCGCGCAAAGAGCTGGAGCGTCTCCCGGACGACGTGACCGTAGGCAAGGTCGCATCCAAGACTGCCTCCGCCATGCTGCGGGGTGCCCGGGGCAACTCCGGTGTTATTCTCTCCCTAATTTTCCGCGGAATCTCCAAGGGCTTGAAGGGGTATGAGGAAATTGACTCCCGGACCATGGTCCTCGCCCTCTCCTATGGCGTGGAATCCGCCTATAAGGCTGTCATGAAGCCCACCGAGGGAACCATTCTCACGGTGGTCCGTCTCGCCTGCCAGGCCGGCGCCAAGTTCGGAACGGAGAACAAAGAGGCCCCGTTCGAGGACGTCTGGGCCGCCGTCATTGAGGGCGCAAAGGACGCCCTGGCACAGACTCCGGAAATGCTTCCGGTTCTGAAAAAAGCGGGCGTCGTCGACGCCGGCGGCCAGGGACTCCTCCTCGTCTTTGAGGGCATGCAGAGCGTATTCAAAGACGGAAAGATCATGGAGGATGCGGAACAGGCTGAGGTAGAGGAAAAGGTCGAGGAGGCCCCCAAGGCGGCCCCGGCCGAGAACGCTGCCCGGTATGCTTACTGCACCGAGTATCTTGTACTCCGGGACAAGTCCTCTACAAAGGACCCCTTAAGCCTCAAGGCTTATCTGGAATCCATTGGTGACCAGCTTGCCTGCGAGGTGGACGAAGACTTCATTCAGGTCCATGTCCATACCAACGAGCCCGGTAAGGCCCTGAACCAGGGCAAGAAACACGGCGAGCTCGTCAAGGTGAAGATTACGAATATGTTCCAGCCGGCCATCAACCGGGGCGAGGACGAGCGCATTGCCCGCATTGATCTCGACAAGTATCACACCGACCCGGAGGTGCCCGCTGAGAGCGAAGAAGAGGCCTCTTCCCAGAAGTTTGAGAAGGTGGAGCCCACCAAGGAGATCGGCTTTGTCGCCGTCTGCGCCGGTGACGGTCTCTCGGAACTTTTCAAGGAAATTGGCGCCGACATCGTCGTGTCCGGCGGACAGACCATGAACCCCAGCACGGAGGACATCCTCAATGCAGTGGAGGCCACTCCGGCCCACACGGTCTTTGTCCTGCCCAACAATAAAAACATTATCATGGCGGCGGAGCAGGTGGATCCCATCTCGTCCCGCAACGTCATTGTCATTCCGACCCGCACCATTCCCCAGGGCATTACAGCCATGCTCCACTTCAACCCGGACGAGCCGGTGAAGGAGAACCATCTCAGCATGGTGAAATCCCTCGACAGCGTCTCCACGGCCCAGGTCACATTTGCGGCCCGTGACAGTGAAATTGACGGTTTCCACATCAAGAAGGGACAAATGCTCGGCATGGAGAACGGGGCCATCACAGTTGTGGAGGATGACCCCATTCTGACCGCTTACAAAGTGACGCGCCACCTCTGCTCCCGCAAGACGGAAATGGTCACCATCTTCTACGGCGAGGGTGCCACAGAGGACGACGCAGGTACGCTGGAGAATATGATCAACGACCGCTTCGGCTCCATTGAGACCCAGGTGGTCTACGGGGGACAGCCGGTCTACTCGTTCATTATCTCGGTGGAATAAGGACTATGCTTCCAAGAATACCTCTCGACAATATAAAGGGTGTCGGTGCCAGACGGGCTGAGCAGTTTCATGCGCTCGGCGTCGATGACATCGACGCCCTTCTTCACTATTTTCCCAGGGACTACCAGGACTGGAGCCGGCCGACACCCATCTTCGGCGCGGAGCTTGTCGACGCGCCGGTGTGTGTGGAGGCCGAAGCGGCGAGCCCGGTGTCGAGGTTCCGCTCGAAAAACGGCGTCCTCTGCTTCGAGACGACGGTTTTCGACAGCAGCGGGTCCTGCAAGGTGCTCATCTTCAACAACAAGTATGCCGCCGCGAAACTCGTCCCGGGCGAGCCCCTGCTGCTGTACGGCAGGGTCACCATGGGAAACAGCGGACGGGAAATGCTCTCGCCGCAGATCGAGGACAGAGCGGGGAGACAGCGGATACGGCCAATATACCCCAGAACGAAGGAACTGTCCTCAAAGATGATTGAGTCCACGGTGGAGCGGGCTCTGACCGAATTTGTCGGCATGGAAGTGGACCCGCTGCCGGACAGCGTTCTGCAGCGGTATTCGCTTATGCCGCTGCAGCAGGCACTGCGGGAAATCCATTTTCCGACGGACCATGAGACCATGCTCCGGGCAAGAGACCGATTTATTTTTGAGGAACTGTTTGAGCTGGAACTCGGACTGCTCCGTATCCGGGAGCGCAACCGGGAGACATCGGACATCCGGATCCGGCAGGATTTCAGCGAGGAGTTTTATGGGCTCCTGCCGTTTACGCCCACCGGCGCCCAGAAGCGAGCCATACAGGCGGCGCTTCACGACATGCAGAGCGGCATGCTCATGAACCGCCTTGTCCAGGGCGACGTTGGCTCCGGTAAGACGATGGTCGCTGCTGCTCTCTGCTATATCACGGTGAAAAACGGCTACCAGTGTGCCATGATGGCACCCACGGAAATCCTGGCAGAACAGCATTTCCATACCATGGAAAACTTCTTGAAGGGGACCGGTGTGCGGGTGGCGCTGTTGACAGGGTCAATGACTGCATCGCGAAAGAAAGAAATTCAGGAGGGGCTGGCCTACGGGGATATCGACTTTGCGGTGGGCACCCACGCCCTCATCTCGGAGAATGTACGCTTCTGGAACTTAGGGCTCGTTATTACCGACGAGCAGCACCGTTTCGGCGTGCGCCAGCGCGGTCTGCTTGCGGAGAAGGGAAATGGGGCGCATGTCCTCGTCATGTCGGCGACGCCCATTCCGAGAACGCTCGCACTGGCCATTTACGGCGACCTGGATGTCTCCATCATCGACGAGCTCCCGGCGGGACGAAAGCCGGTACACACGTATCGCATTGACAGTTCCAAGCGGCAGCGCTGCTTCGGGTATATAAAGAAATTTTTGGATAGAGGGCTGCAGGGCTACATTGTCTGTCCCCTCGTGGAGGAGAGCGATGAGGCTGGGGACTTGGTCTCCGCCACCGAGTACTACCGCCGTATTTCTCAGAACGAGTTCCGCGGCTACCGGGTGGGGCTCCTTCACGGTCAGATGAAAGCCGAGGAGAAGGCGGATGTCATGGCACGGTTCGCCTCTGGGGAAATCCAGCTTCTCGTGGCTACCGTGGTCATTGAAGTTGGCGTTGACGTCCCCAATGCCGTTGTTATGCTCATTGAGAATGCGGAGCGATTCGGCCTCTCTCAACTCCACCAGCTCCGTGGCCGCATAGGCCGCGGTCAGGAGGAGTCCACCTGCGTTCTGCTCTCCGACAACCGGAGTGAGATCACGCAGAAACGCCTGAAAATTATGTGTGACACCAACGATGGATTCGCCATTGCCCAGGAGGACCTGGCACTTCGTGGTCCCGGCGACTTCTTCGGTCAGCGTCAGCACGGCCTCCCGGAATTGCATATTGCCAGCATGACCGAGGACATGGAGGTGCTGCGTAAGGCGGGAGAGGCGGCGCAGGAGATGCTCGCGGAGGATCCCGCGCTGTCCAAGCCGGAGCACCGGAATTTGGCGAAGGAGACGAATCGGCTGTTTGCGAGGAGTCTGGGGAATTAACTGCTATCCCTATAAAACAAGGGGCTCTATAAAAATTGGAAATTGGCCATCTTGATACAAGCCTCTTTTGTCCAGTTTTGGGCACTAAATACCCTCCGGGGGTATTATTCCCCGCATATACCTACGTCCGCTATATTTTTGGCAGGAAGGTGGTATATTTCAACCTATTTCGGTTTAATACAAGAGCTCTGCAGAGCAAATTCAAGGCTCTAACGGGAATATATAATACATATTATTATGATTTGTAGTATTATTTCAACAGAATAGGGTGCCCTTATACCACTTTTCCCTCAATTTTAGGGCATGTGGTGGTAATGGGACCCATCTGTCGAAAAAACCACGCAATTCTATAAAAAAGACCTGTACCAAACATGGCATTCTCTGCCACCCCTGGTACAGGTCCTTTATTTCTGTTTACTTTCGGTCCACCCGCAGCGCGTTGGCCTTCTCCTCATCCGGCGTCACGTACATGGTGTTATACGTATGGTATATGACCTTGCCGGGCTTGGCGCCCACCGGCTTCTTCAGGTTCTTGGCCAGCGTGTAGTTGACCGGCGCCTTTTGGGAGTCCTTAGCGGTGCTGTTTACTGCGGCAATACAGGCTGCCTCCTCCAACGCGGTGTCGCTGATTTCCCCGCCCTGGTTCCGGATAATGACATGGGATCCGGGGAAGTCCTTCGTGTGCAGCCACATGTCCAGCTTACCAGCCATCTTCAGCGAGAGACGGTCGTTCTGCACATTGTTGCGGCCGACCAGCACCTCATAGCCGTCGGAGGTGCGGTATTCAATGGGCGGCAGGGGCTTGGGCTGACGCACGGTTTTCTTGCGGCCGTTGCGGCTCACCTTGGTTGGTTGCTCCTTTAAGTAGCCGCTCCCCACCAGCTCCGCGCGGATTTGGGCAATGTCGCTCTCGGTCTCGACGCGGCCGAGGGCATCCAACACCGTCTCCAGATAACGGAGTTCCTCCGCGTCGTTCTCAATTTGCTCCTGGAGCATTTTCTCGGCGGTGTAGGTCTTCCGATACTCCTTGTAATATTTCTGGGAGTTCTGCGCCGGGCTCAGGGCCGGGTTGGCCTTGACGCGCACGAGCTTGTTGTCTTCGTAGTAGTTTTCCACCTCATAGTACGAGGCACCCTTCTCGAGGCGGTAGAGGTTCGCGTTGATGAGCTCCGCGCTGATCCGCAGTTTCTCCCGGTCCACGGAGCGGGCGAGCTCCTCCTGCTGGTTCCCCATCTTCCGGGCGATTCGGTCATGGGTATTATTCAAAAACTTCCGGAGCGCTGAAGTCTTACTGGCAATGCGCTCCATGGAGTCCCGTTTTGCATAGAATGCGTCCAGGAGTTCCGAGGGGGAGTCAAAGGTGGCTTTTTCAAAGGTGTCCCCGTACTGCGTGATATCAAAGAATGAGAAGTCGAAGGGCTTGCCGCTCTCGTTGCGCAGGGCGCAGGGGTGGAAGTCGCTATTCTTAAGGATAGCCCGGAGGTCCAGCAACGGGTATTCCAGCTCAGTGAAGTCGTCCTCGGTCATTTCACTCATGTGCCGGTCCTCGCCCACAGCGCGGAATGCAATTTCCCGGGCAACGATGGGGGAGACACCCATGAGGGACGAGAGGATGGCGGAGGAGAGGGATTTAGTGTGGTAGGAGCGGATTCGGTCTATGATTTCGTCCAGAGATGAATGGCCCAGGCTCAGCTTATCCTGCTGGGGCGGCAGCTCATAGGGAATGCCGGGGAGTACAAGCCTCTTGGAGGACCGGGTCGGATCAATGCGCTTCAGTGCGTCGATGATCTTTCCGTCCGGCCCCACGAGGATGACGTTGCTGTATTGGGCCATGATTTCGGTCACAATGGTCAGCTTCTCAAGGTCCCCCAGCTCGTTGGTGGCCTCAAAGTCCAAATACAGGATTCGATCCAGCCCCTCCTGGCGAATGCCGGTGAGCTTGGCGCCGCCGAGACGCTTGCGCAGCAGCATGCAGAGCATGGGCGGCGTGGCAGGGTTCTCGAAGGAGGCATGAGTCAGGCTGACGCGGGGACTGTTGGCCCGGGCGGAGAGGAGCAGTCGCAGTGCGCCGTGCTCCCGGGAGCGCAGCGAGAGGACGAGCTCGTCGTCGGTGGGCAGGTAGATCTTGTCGACGCGTGCCCCGGGCAGGAGTCCGTCCAGTTCGGTTTTCAGACAGCGGAGATAGAGGCCGTCCAGTGCCATGGTGAAAAACTTCCTTTCGAGAAAATGGGTGATGCTGGCTGCTCCCGGCTATTTTCAGCCGATATAGAAGGTCGGTGTGGAGTCGAGGCAGGTGAAGGTGAGTTCTGGGAATGCATCTTCCAGAATACTCTTCAGCACCGGAATAGAGACGTTCTCCGTCTCATAGTGCCCAGCTGCAAAGAGGACAATGCCGTCGTCTATGGCGTCCAGATAGTCGTTGTGTTTGGCGTCTCCAGTGACGAAGGCGTCAATGCCGCCGAGGGCGGTCAGGTCCGGCAGGAAGGAAGCCCCCGCGCCGCCACATACTGCGACTGTGCGGATGGTTTTCTTCGGCTCCGTGACACGCACGACTGTGTCGAGGGCCTCGGCAATGACTCCGGCGAAGTCGGATGCCAGAGCGGGCGTCGGCAGCTTACCGGCCCGGAGCATGCAGATGCCGTCCTCATTGGGGACAATGCCATGGATGTCCTGCAGTCCGAGGGCCGAGGCGAGTACGTCACTGACACCGCCATCTGCCACGTCCCAGCATGTGTGGGCGGAGATGACCCCAATGTCGTTCTGAATGGCGTAGTAAACCGGTGTCTCTGCCATGACGTCTTTCAGCGGGTGGAAGATGACCGGGTGATGGCTCACCAACAGGTCAGCGCCAAATTCCTTGGCCTGTTGCAGGGTGTCCATGGTGACATCCAGCGCGAGGGCCACACGGCGAACCTCCTTGTCCGGGTCTCCCACGAGAAAACCGCTGTTGTCCCAGGACTCCTGGGTATGGAAGGGCGCCACGTCGTTGAGCGCCTTGTAGATGTCGTTTCCGGTGATCATTCTGCTAAATGTCCTTTCACAATTTGGAGCACGCCCCGCAGTTCCTCCTGCTCCGGGCAGCCCCCTCGAATTTGGTCCTCCAGGTAGTGGGCGATGGACTGGAGATACCGTTCCCGCAGTTCCCTATCCGCAAGCTCCGGCATTTTCCCCAGATAACAGTCCGCTGTGGTGAACGGGATTATTTCTCCCGTGTAGACCACTTCCATGGCCGTATAGGGCCGGTGATGGTCCAGAACGGCCGTCTCCTGTAGAATTTTATAGCCGTTTTCGTACAGGTAGCGGCGAAGCTCCTCCAGATGGGACTGTGGCTGCAGCACAAAGTGATTTTCCGGGTCCTTCAGCCAGGGCGCCGCCTCAAAGAGGCTCACCGTGAGAACGCCGCCCATTCCGGCCACGACAAAGTCGTGACAGGTGCCGGGCGGGAGACCCGTGAAGCCGTTGCATAGGATGAGTTCGGTGCGGTCGGTGAGGCCACAGGCTTCAATGGTTGCCCGGGCGTTTTCCAGCGGACCCTTGCGCACATCCATACACCAGGCGAACGGAATGAGCCCCTGCTGCAGCAACGCTGCAGGGAGCTGGGCATGGTCTGTTCCAATGTCCGCCAGGGGGCGGCCGGGCCGGATGAGGTCGGCGGCCATCTGCTGGCGCGGGGTGAGATGGATCATGGTATCTCCGTGGAAGAAAAGATGCCGGCCCTCTGGCCGGCATCCGGTATGGTCAGTTCTTGAGACTCTGGATGGGCGCCGGAATACGGCCGCCGCGGTGGATAAACTTGGCGGGCGATGCGGTGTTGACCTCCATGATGGGGGCCGTTCCGAACAGGCCGCCGTAGCTTACCTCCTCACCGGGCTTCTTGCCGACGGCAGGGATGACGCGGACCGCAGTGGTCTTGGAGTTGATGAGGCCAATGGCAGCCTCGTCGGCGATGATGCCGGAGATGACCTCAGGCGTCGTGTCGCCGGGGATGGCGATCATGTCGAGGCCGACGGAGCAGACCGCTGTCATGGCCTCGAGCTTTTCAATTTTGAGACAGCCGGAGCGGGCGGCGCCGATCATACCGGCGTCCTCGGAGACCGGAATGAAGGCTCCGGAGAGTCCGCCGACCTGGGAGGAGGCCATAATGCCACCCTTCTTGACGGCGTCATTCAGCAGGGCCAGACATGCCGTTGTGCCGGTACCGCCGCACTGCTCGAGACCCATTTCCTCCAGAACGTGGGCGACGGAGTCACCGACGGCGGGGGTGGGGGCCAGAGAGAGGTCCACAATGCCAAACTGGGTGTCCAGGCGCTTGGAGGCCTCGTTTGCGACGAGCTGTCCCACACGGGTGATCTTGAATGCGGTCTTCTTTACGGTCTCCGCCACCTCGGTGATGCTGGCGTCCGGAATTTTATGGAGTGCCGAGCGAACGACGCCCGGGCCGGATACGCCTACATTGATGACGGTGTCCGCCTCTCCGACGCCGTGGAATGCACCGGCCATGAACGGGTTGTCCTCTACGGCGTTGCAGAAGACTACCAGTTTGGAGGCACCGACACATTCACGGTCAGCGGTCCGCGTGGCGGCGTCCTTGACAATGCGGCCCATGAGCTCAACGGCGTCCATGTTGATGCCGGCCTTGGTGGAACCGATATTGACGCTGGAGCAAATATGCTCTGTTACGTCCAGGGCCTCGGGAATGCTGTTGATGAGAGCGGTGTCACCGGGCGTGAAGCCCTTCTGGACCAGTGCAGAGTAACCGCCCAGATAGTTGACGCCGACCTCTTTGACGGCGCGCTCGAGGGCCTTGGCATATTTGACGGGGTCCCCGCCGCTTGCGCCTGCAAGGAGTGCAATTGGCGTGACAGAAATTCTTTTGTTGATGATGGGAATGCCGTATTCCCGCTCAATATCCTCACCGGTCCGGACGAGGTTCTCCGCCTTGCGGACGATTTTCTCATAGACCTTCTCACAGGAGCGGTCTATGTCCGAGTCGGCACAGTCCAGCAGGGAGATTCCCATGGTGATGGTTCGGATGTCGAGGTTCTCCTCGTCGATCATATTGATGGTCTCGAGGATATCATTGGGGTTGAATGAAAGCATGTTTCGTGATCCTCCGGGACGTTAAATATTGTGCATGGAATTGAAGATGTCCTCGTGCATGACATGGATGACGAGGTCATTCTTTTTCCCGTCCTCGGTGGCAATGTCGACAAACTCGCCGAAAGGAACGGTGCAGTTGTCAATGTTGCACATCATGATCATGACGAACATGTCCTTCAGGATGGTCTGGGAGACCCCCTCAATATTCACGTTATAGTCTGCACAGAGCTTGGAGACCTTGGCAAAGATTCCCACTTTGTCCTTTCCAACTACGGTAAGTACTGCCTGCATGGCTGATCCTCCCACTGAATAATAATAAATCTAATAGTCATGCTATTTTAACATAGTACAGGGGCAAAAAAAAGCGAAATTGCCGTTGCCTGTGGGCGATGCACTGGCTAGTTGGTATTTTCACTTTACCGCATCTTCAAAAAAATCCAAATGCAGTAAATCTAATAATTAACAATTACCGCATTTGCCAAAAAGCCTCGATGCGGTAAAGAAAATATCCGCGGCGTTCCTGCCATTTTTACCGCATTGGGCAAATTTCCCGAATGCGGTAAAGGAATGAGAATGTTTACGCACATCGTGTCGTATAAATTTTTACCGCATCTTTGAATTTTTCCAAATGCGGTAAAAAGAAAATAATATTTTTACTGCATTTCAAAAAATTTGAAAATGCGGTAAATCGCCCACAAAAATTAAGACCGCCGGTATTGCCGACGGTCTCTTTTTATCCGTTATAAAGGCTGTCCTGTCGCCGGACGGTCTGGTATGTCATACCCTGCGTTGTCTGCGGCGCCGTGGTCTGCTGCGGTGCGGCGCTGGACTGGGGCGTCTGCGGGTTCGGCGTTCCCGGGGTGGCGTTGTTTCCCCCCTGGTTTGCATTCCCATTGGGCGATGTACCCTGCCTTCTTCCCGTAGGACTATTCCCCCGCTCTGCTTGTCCGTTGTTGTCCACCGCTTTCGATGCAGTGATTTTCGGCCCAGCGTGGTCATGACCCTTATTGGACTGCATGACGGCACTCACAACGCCGACGGTCACGACGATGGCGGACAGGAGGATGGCAAAGACCTTTCGAAGTGTAGTGCCAAACAGGCCTGCTGCGGCGCCGGCGGAGCCGCCGGGGAGCTTCTTCTGGATGCTGTCCCAGTTCTTGGTCTCACTGCTGCCGATTTTAGCGGAGGACGCGCGGATCCAACCGGAGTCCGGGTCGGTGAGTCGGGCCTCGACGTGGCCGGCTACCGGGACCAGGGTGAAGGCGTGGAGCTTGGTGCCGGATTTCCGCTCGTAGCGGTCTATGACACGGGCGAGCTGCTGCTTGGCGTAGTGGACAGCACTCTTGACAGTGCCGACGGGCATGGCGGTCTCAGCGGCAATCTGCTCATAGGTGTAGCCGCTCTGCTTCATGGCGAGGCAGAGGAGCCGGTCGGCGGGGAGACTGTCCAGAGCGGTATTTAAGTATTCCTGTACCATTTCCTGCTCGGCCTTCTCCTCGGGGATGGCGTCGTAATCCTCGCTGTCCAGCTGGTCCATGCCGAGATATTCCTCGTCGGAAAGCGGTGGACGGAGCTCATTGACAGCAACCTTGCTCTTCTGGGAGAGGATGAGGGAGACGGACTGATTGTGGGCTATGGTGCGGCACCAGTTCAAAAAGTGCTTCGGATCCTTCAGGGTGTCGAGCTTCTGATAGATCTTCATATAGGAGTTCTGCACCGCGTCGTCCATGTCGACGGAATTGTGGAGTACCTTGTAGCACTCTGCGGAGACCGTATGATACGAGTAGTGGTATAGCTCCTCGAAGGCGGTCTGGTCCCCGGCGATGGACGCCTGAATATACTCCTCCAGGTTCTCCTTGACATTTGCTGTTCTGGTTTCTGTGCTCATACCTAACCTCACTGGTCAACTTTACTGACTTTGTCCATTATAGCAGAAAAACACCGATTATGGTAAAATCTAACAATAAGCCGCAAGATATCATGCCCATGGGAGGAAATTGTATGATTCTGAAAGCCTTCGCAAAAGTAAATCTTATGCTGGATATTCTGGGAAAGACCCCGGAAGGGTATCACACGCTGTTTATGATTATGCAGTCTGTGGGCATCTATGATACGGTAACATTGGATATCACCGGAAAACCGGACACGCTGGAGCTCACCTGTGACAAGCCCGGCATTCCGTCGGACTCCGGCAATGTCGCCTGGAAGGCGGCGGAGGCGTTTTTCCAGAAGACGAAACTGGAAAATCCCGGCCTCTCCATTGGCATAGAAAAGCGCATTCCGTCCGCGGCCGGACTTGCCGGCGGCAGCGCAGATGCCGCAGCTGTACTGGTAGGACTGAATAACCTGCTCCACGCCGGGCTCTCGGACCGGGAGCTCTGTTGGATCGGCGAGAAGGTCGGAGCCGACATTCCGTTCTGCATTATGGGCGGAACCATGCTCGCCATGGACATTGGCGGCGTTCTTGCCCCGCTCCCGGATGTCACCGGCTGCTGGTTTGTTCTGGTCAAGCCCGACATGGATGTCTCCACAAAGGAGGCTTACGGCGCAGCGGACCGGCATTTTCGTAATATCCGCCATCTCGACACCTCCGGCATGCTCCGCGCTCTGGTCACTGGAGACCGGGAGAAGGTCTTCTCCCTGGTGGGCAATGTCTTTGAACAGGTCATTGAGGTACCGGACCGTGTGGACATTAAGGCATACATGCGCGGGACCGGCGCCGAGGCCAGCTGCATGAGCGGCAGCGGCCCCACCATTTTCGGCATCTTCTCCACGAAGGAGGAGGCGGAGAACTGTGTCCGTATGCTCGGGGACAAGTTCGGCCAGGTCTTCCTGTGCGAGCCGGCACGGCGGGGCGTGGAAATCGTTTAAGGAGTAATCTCCATGAAGCAAATTCTCCGGCGGCTCACAGCCGCCGTTATCCCTTTGCTGCTGGTTCTTTTGCTGGCGCTGCCCGCGCTTGCCTATAGCCCCAACAGCAGCGGCACCGTCACCATTCCGGACGGTGTCACCTCACTTTCCAGCGGGAGCATTCCGAAGACTCCGGAAAATCTCGTGAATGTAAAAAATGTATATGTTCCGGCATCGGTGAAGTCCATTGGCTCCGGGACGTTTGTGGGGTTTATCAACCTGCGTAATGTCATCATCCGGGGCGCACCGGGCTCGGTAAAGATATCGCCCGGCGCCATGACGGGCCAGACACGGGTCGTCTATACGGGAACGCCGCCGGAGCGCACCACGGAACCGGCCACCAAGCCTTCCGTCACAACGCCGAACCCGCAGGCCATTCGAAATTATTCCCGAACGTCCTCCGGTAACCGCCACAGTTCCGGTACCAAAGCCGCAGGGCGCTGGGTCGGCGAACTGCAGAAACAGACCGGAAAAAACGCGGAAGAGCAGAACCAGACAGAGACCGGCCGGAATGAATTTCCAGAGCCCGTCACCAACGAAGACGGCGAGGTCATGGTCACCATCCCCGGTTCCGAGGAGAAGCAGCGCTTTGATGAGGGGCAGCAGGGAACGCCCGCGCTCCGTGCCCTCTCCTATGTCCTTGTGGCTGCCGCCTCCGTGGGGACAGGGCTCCTTGTGAAAATAAAATTTTTCCCGAAAAAGAAATGAGTGTCGGGGCGGAGCGTTCCGCCCCGCATTTTCCTATCTTGACATAGAAAAAAACTATAGCAAACTCTAAGTAAACAGTATCACGGAATATCAAAGTTTCATAGTATAATGGTAGGCAAATCGCGGAGGGGAGAGGATCCTTTTGAAAATCAGAGAGCTGTTTGACCCGAAATCCACTGCCTATGCAGGGCGCACCGTCTACTCCTTTGAGATGTTCCCGCCGAAGCGGGACACCCCCATTGAGTCCATCTACGGAAAGATGGAGGAAATCTGCGCCTGCAAGCCGGATTTCATCAGCGTCACCTACGGTGCCGGCGGGAGCGGGGCGGACAACCAGACCATCAAGGTCGCCAGCCGCATCCAGAACACCTACGGCATTGAGTCGGCAGCCCATCTCACCTGTGTCCGGAACAGCCGGGAGGATGTGGATGAGACTATCCGCATCCTGAAGGACAACAACATTGAGAATATCCTCGCCCTGCGCGGCGACCGCTCGCCGGACGTGGAGCCGAAGACCGACTTCCTCCACGCCAGTGACCTGACGGCCTATCTGGTGGCGAACTCCGATTTTGATGTGGCAGGCGCCTGTTACCCCGAGACCCACATGGAGGCCGCTTCCCCGGTTGAGGATATCCGCAACCTGAAGAAAAAGGTGGACGCCGGTGCTACGCATCTGATCTCCCAGCTCTTCTTTGACAACGAGGCATTCTACCGCTTCCGGGAGAGCACAGAGCTTGCCGGAATCAGCGTGCCCATTGAGGCCGGTATTATGCCGGTCACCAATGTAAAGTCCATTGAGCGGATGGTCACCATGTGCGGTGCATCGCTGCCGGCGAAGTTCACCCGGATCATGACAAAATATGCGGACAAGCCGGACTCTCTCCGGGAGGCGGGCATTGCCTATGCCATAGAGCAGATCATTGACCTCATTGCCTCCGGCGTGGACGGCATCCATCTCTATACCATGAATAATCCGTATGTTGCGCGGAAAATAAGTGACGCAATAGTTCCTCTGCTGTAAGATAGAAGAACAGAAAGCAAGAGGGGGAATTTCCATGATAGAGCTGCATGCCCTGAACCGGGCAGAGGCCGTCCGCTACCTCGGCGACGCCTCGGTGGAAATGAACGCCTCCATGGAGGCCCTCCTCGACGAGTGCGAAAAAGAGGTACTGGCAAACGCAGAGCCCAAATACCTGACCCGGGTCATCGACCTGCCCTGTCCGCAGCTGGAAGAGGGAAATGACATCCGGGAACACCTCAAGGGGTGCGACAAGGCACTGCTCATGTGCTGTACCCTAGGGAACGGAGTGGACCGCATGCTGCGGCGTGCCCAGGTCACCGACATGGCGAAGGCCGTCGTCCTGGATGTCCTGGCATCGGTTGCTGTGGAACAGGCCTGTAATCAAGTAGATCACATTGTGCAGGAGCTTTACCCGGAGCGGTATTTCACATTCCGCTTTTCCCCGGGCTACGGGGACTTCCCGCTGGAACTCCAGAACTGGTTCCTGACGGAACTCAATGCACCAAAACGAATCGGGCTCACGACGAGTGCGTCCCTGCTGCTGACACCCACGAAGTCGGTGACGGCGGTGGCCGGAATGTCCCGGGAGCCAATCGCCAAAAAACACAGAGGCTGTGAGACCTGCAACGCCAGGGAACACTGCCCATTCAGAAAGGTGGGGACCCACTGTGGCGGATCTTAATACCCTTCTTCAGGAGAACGAGTTTGTCCTTCTGGACGGGGCCATGGGGACGCTCATCCAGAAGAGCGGCGCAAAGTACGACCATGTGCCGGAGACCCTGAATATCACGGAGCCAGACCTCATCGGCTCCTTTGCCGCGGCCTATGCGGACGCGGGTTCTCAAATCGTATACGCCAACACGTTTGGCGCCAACGCATATAAGCTCCAGGGCACCGGCTACACTGTACAGGACATTGTGCCGGCCGCCATTGCTGCCGCCAAGAAGGGTGTCGCTGGACGCGACGTCCTGGTGGCCCTGGACATTGGACCCATTGGACAACTCGTGGAGCCGGCGGGTGCGCTCTCCTTCGAGGACGCCTACGACTACTTCAAGGAGATGGTCCTCGCCGCGGACGGCGCCGACGCCATCGTCATTGAGACCATGACCGACCTCTACGAAATGCGGGCCGCCGTCCTGGCCGCGAAGGAGAACAGCACCCTGCCGGTCCTGGCCACCATGACGTTTGAGGCCTCGGGACGCACGTTCTCCGGTGTCTCCGCCGCCGCTGCCGCCCTGACGCTCTCGGCTCTCGGCGTCGACGCACTGGGCGTGAACTGCTCCCTCGGCCCGGACCAGCTCGGCCCCGTCGTGAAGGAGCTCAGTGAGTACACGGACCTTCCGGTCATTGTAAAGCCCAACGCCGGACTACCGGACCCGAATACCAGCGAGTACGACATTGGCCCTGAGGACTTTGCGGGCTATGTGGAGAATCTCCTGCCCTATGGGGTGAAAATCATCGGCGGCTGCTGCGGCACGACGCCGGAGTACATCGCCAAGGTCCGGGAAATGCTGCAGGACAAGAAATATACGCCGCTCCCGAAGGTCACAAAGACCGCAGTGTGCAGTGCCAGCACCGTTGTGGAAATAGACGGCCCGCGTATTGTCGGCGAGCGCATCAACCCCACCGGAAAGAAACGTTTCCAGCAGGCGCTGCGGGACGGAGAAATCGACTACATTTTGAACCAGGCCATAAGCCAGACCGAAGCCGGTGCGGAAATTCTGGACGTAAACGTCGGCCTTCCGGGACTTGACGAGCGGGCCATGATGGTCCGGGTGCTCAAGGCCATCCAGGGTATCTGTGACGCGCCGCTGCAGATCGACTCCACGAAACCGGAAGTGCTCGAGGCAGCCCTTCGCGTCTACAACGGAAGACCTATTGTAAACTCGGTCAACGGCGAGGAGAAGAGCCTCTCCACGGTGCTGCCGCTTGTAAAGAAATACGGAGCGGCCGTTATCGGTCTCACTCTGGATGAGGACGGCATTCCGAAGACCGCTGAAAAGCGCATGGAAATTGCCCGCCGCATTGTGGAGCGGGCAGAGGCCATCGGCATTCCGAGAGAGGACGTCTACATTGACTGTCTGACTCTGACGGTCTCCGCAGAACAGGGCGCGTGCCGTGAGACCCTGGAGGCCGTCCGCCGGGTCACCGAGGAACTCGGGTGCCGGACGGCGCTCGGTGTGTCCAATATTTCATTTGGTCTGCCGAACCGGGAACTCATCAACCGCACGTTCCTCACCATGGCCATGGAGAATGGCTTGAAGCTTCCCATCATCAACCCCAACGTGGAGAGCATGGCAGGCGCTGTCCGTGCCTACCGGGTCCTCTCTGGCATTGATGAGAACTCCCTGGACTATATTGACGAGTACAAGGACTATGTGCCTCCCAAGACCGTGCCAGGAGGCGGGGGCGGCGGAGCGCCTGCTCCCAAGGCTGCAGAGACGCAGCAGGGGAGTGCATCGCCGGGAAAAAATGACCCCGTCTTTACTGCCGTCGTCAAGGGACTCAAGAATGAGGGCGCGGCAGCGGTCCGGGAACAGCTGAAGACCACCGACCCCATGGAAATCATCAACGGAAAACTCATCCCCGCACTGGATCAGGTGGGCGCGGACTTCGAGGTGCATAAGATCTTTCTGCCGCAGCTCATCCAGAGCGCCAACGCGGCGCAGGAGTGCTTCGGTGTGCTGAAGGAGTACATCGCCAAAAACGGTGCGCCTAGCGTCAGCAAAGGGAAGGTCATTCTGGCCACGGTTCAGGGGGACATCCATGACATCGGCAAGAACATCGTCAAGGTCCTGCTGGACAACTACGGCTACAGCGTCATCGACCTCGGCCGCGATGTCGACCCGAAACTCATCGTGGACACCGCCGTCGAACAGAACGTCCATGCCGTCGGCCTCTCGGCTCTCATGACGACGACCCTCGGCAGCATGGAGAAGACCATCCACCTGCTGCGGGACGAGCCGAAGCTCCAGAATCCGGACGGCAGCAGCAATGTCACGGTCATGGTGGGCGGCGCCGTCGTCACCCAGGACTACGCGGATAAGATCGGTGCAGAGTACTACTGCGTCGACGCGAAGGCCACCGTGGACGCCTGCAAAACCATATTCGGACAATAAGAAATTTTGGGCTGCATCCCTTGGGCGATGCAGCCCTTGTTTCGTTGACACCACCGCCAAATCCCCACTATAATAGAGACAAATCAGGAAGGAGAGATACCATGAACTCCCTTTGGAAAACAGCGGGAAGAGAGGGCCGGAAAATCGGCGAACACTTCCTCGTCTTCCTCCGCTGGCTGGGCCTTTCCCTGTTCCTTGGCGCGGTGATGGGGCTGGTGGCCACGGGCTTCTACTATGTTTTGGACTACGTGACCGGTGTCCGTGTGGAGCACTCCAGCATCATCTGGTTCCTGCCCCTCGGCGGTCTTCTCATTGTGCTCATCTACAAGCTCTTTGACCGCAAGACCAAGAAGGCCGGGGAGCTGACTCCCTCGGAAAAGGGCACGAACATGGCGCTGGCGGCGGTGAACTCCGACGAGGATATCCCCGCACGGACGACGCCCCTCATCTTCGTGACGACGGCTATCTCGCACCTGTTCGGTGCCTCCGTCGGCCGTGAGGGCGCAGCTCTGCAGATGGGCGCCAGCATGGGTGCCACCTTTGCCAAGCTGTTCCGCTTCAACGAGAACGACAAGAAGATCATGATCATGACCGGCATGAGCGCTGCTTTCGCCGGCATCTTCGGCGCGCCCCTCACGGCGGCCATCTTCTCCATGGAGGTCATTAGTGTAGGCGTCATGTACTATGCCGCTCTGGTTCCCTGTGTCATTGGAGCCCTGACCTCCTTCTATATTGCCCGCCTGCTGGGTGTCCAGTATGCGGCCTACTCCCTTGGTGTCATCCCGGACTTCACCGCTGCCAACGCCGGCCGCTGTGCGGTTCTCGGCATCCTCTGCGCTCTGCTCAGCATCGTGGTCTGCCTGACCCTTATCGGCACCGAGAACTTTTTCCACCGCATCTTTAAAAACGAGTTCATTCGTATTTTCGCCTCTGGTACCATCCTCTCGCTGCTGACCCTTGCCGTTGGCACCCAAGAGTACAACGGCCTCGGCACCGGTGCCATCCTGGCCGCTGTCGCAGGCCACACGGTATGGTATGCTTTTCTGTTAAAACTCCTGTTCACGGCAATCTCTCTGGCCGGCGGATACAAGGGCGGCGAAATCGTCCCGTCCCTCTTCATCGGTGCCACATTCGGCTGTCTCTGCTCCAGCTTTCTGGGAATTCCGCCGGAAATCTGTGCGGCCCTGGCCATGGTCGCCGTGTTCTGCGGTGTCACCAACTCGCCGCTGGCCTCGTTTATCATGGGCATGGAACTCTTCGGGGGCAAAGGCCTCTGGATGTTTGCCATCGTCGTCGCCATCAGCTACATGCTCTCGGACTACTACGGTCTCTATGAGAGCCAGCTCATCATCTACTCCAAATACCGCTCGGCGTATATTCGGAGAAGGACGACCCATTGAGGAAAAATAGTAAATCGCCAATATATAAATACAGAATTGGCCTGGAAAGGAATGGACGACTATGTCGGACAGCAAATTCTACATCACCATCGGCAGACAGCACGGCTGCGGCGGCCGCATCGTGGGGGCAGACCTCGCGGAGCGCATCGGCGTCAACTACTACGACCGGGACACTGTGACCGACCTCATTGCCGAGGACTGCGGTCTCACGCCGGAGGCGGTGGCCGGTCTCATGGAGCGCCGCACCTCCAGCCTTCTGTATGAAATGGCAACTCTCGGACAGACGAACCCGCTGGAGGAGCAGGTCTTCATCTCCAAGACCCGCATTGTAAACCGCCTGGCGGACGAGGGCTCGTTTGTCATCGTCGGCGTCTGCGGGGACTACATCCTGCGGGAGCGGGAGAACCTGCTGAAGGTCTTCCTCTACGGAGACCCGAAAAACCGCATTGACCGCATTGTCAATGTCTACCACGACACCGACTACATGTCGGAGCAGCAGCTCAAGGGTATGGACCGGAGCCGCGCCGACTACTACCGTTTCTTCACTTCTTATAAGTGGGGCAACCGCAATAACTATGATATTCTATTAAATACTGACGTTGGCCTCAAAGAGGTCACAGACATGCTTGAGCTCATCTCCCGTGAGCGTTTTGGAGGTCTTTCCTAATTGGCTAAGGAAGTCGTAAAAGAAAATAAAATGGGCACTATGCCCCTGAACAAGCTGCTGGTCACCACCTCCCTTCCCATGGTGGTGTCCATGCTGGTCCAGGCCCTCTACAACATTGTGGACAGTCTGTTTGTGTCGCGCATTGACGAGGCGGCACTGACTGCGCTGTCCTATGCTTTTTCTGCCCAAAACCTGATGATCGCCATTGCCGCCGGCACCGGCGTCGGCGTCACCGCTCTTCTCTCCAAGAGCCTGGGTGAGAAAAACCAGGAACTTGTGGACAATACGGCGGGAAACACCGTGGTGCTCTTTGGCATTACCTATTTGGTCTTTCTGGTGCTGGGACTGTTCACATCCCACTGGTTCTTTGCGGTACAGACGGACTCAGCGCCTATCATTGCCTATGGCACCCAGTATCTGAGAATCGTTCTGGTCTACTCGTTTGGTCTCTGTTTCCAATTTTGTTTTGAGCGGCTGCTCATGGCGACGGGCCGGACGTTCTACTCCATGATCACCCAGACGGTGGGCGCTGTTGTCAACATTATTTTTGACCCGCTCTTCATCTTCGGCATTGGGCCGTTCCCGAAAATGGGCGTCCAGGGTGCCGCTATTGCCACCGTCATGGGGCAGATCGTGGCGGCTATCCTAGCTTTTATCTTCAACCTGAAGTTCAACCACGACGTCCATTTCCACCTCTCCAATTTACGTCTGCGCGGTTATGTCGTGGGTCGCATCTATCTGGTCGGCGTTCCCTCCATCATCATGGTGTCTATTGCCTCCATTATGACGGTGGGCATGAACCAGATTTTGCGCCGTTTTACGGAGACCGCCGTCGCTGTCTTCGGCGTCTATTTCAAGCTCCAGAGCTTTATCTTCATGCCTGTATTTGGTATGAACAACGGCATGGTTCCCATTATTGCCTACAACTATGGCGCACGGAACCGGAAGCGAATTACCGGCACCATGCGGCTGGCTATGATGTATGCGTTCATCATGATGTGTATTGGGACCATTCTCTTTGAGACTATTCCGGGCCCGTTGCTCTCTATCTTTGCTGCATCGCCCAATATGCTGAAGATCGGCATTCCCGCCCTGCGCATCATTGCCATCCATTTCCCAATTGCCGCATTCTCCATTATCCTGAGCTCCACGTTCCAGGCCCTTGGAAACGGCGTCTATAGCTTGATTGTCTCTCTGGCAAGACAGCTTGTGGTCCTCGTTCCGGCGGCCTATCTACTGTCTTTGTCCGGGAACTTGAATATGGTCTGGTTCTCGTTCCCCATTGCGGAAGTTATGTCCTTGACTGTGTCGCTTCTTCTTTGGAGACGGCTGCGCAGAAAGAAATTGAATTTCGAGTAAGAAAAAGCGGGCGCGCTGCGAGGGTGCGGCACATCCGTTTTGTTTTTGGGTCCTGTTTGAAAGTGGAAATTTTTTGGAACTCATACCAATGGTCATGATTTTGATGGCTTGGTATGAGTGAAAATTGATTGTGCACTATCAACTTCATACCTAACTTCCCTAATCTGGCTGTTTGGTATGAGTTTGCTCGGAACGATCTCATACTATCTGCGGGAAATTCTTCTCCTTGGTATGAGTCCGAGCAAAATTCGATCGGTCGGGCTCATACCTAAGGGATCGGAAATTTGTCTATGGTATGAGTTGTTCTCCATAAAGGTACGAGTTGCCTCATACCTGGTCGTGAAAAAATATTAGCCTAGTATGAGTTGTTCCCTTAGGGCTATAGGTTGTCTCATACTTGGCAGCGTAAAAATCATTACTTGGTATGAGCCGCCTCTGTTGCCGCACCAGACAGAGACATTGTCCGCGCTGGGGACCGTGAAAATAAGAAAAAACCGGAAGCAGAAGCTTCCGGTTTTTCCTTACCTTGTAAGCAGTTACATTAGTGAAAGTGTTGATCCCCTTCGTTGAATCCTTTCAACAGCTTAAATTTTACTGAAATTATATGGACATTTCGTGAACTTCCGTACGAAATATCTGGCGATTTGCCAACTTTTTAAGAAAAATTAAAGAGTGCTATGATTGAAGGGGCTATTTTTTTGGAACGTTGCGGTGCATCGCCCCGGATTCGGAGGAACCGGATTTCTTTTTCTCCTTCGGGCTTCCCTTTCCCCAGAGACGCGGCTCCTCGCCGTGGACCAGACGGTCCAGGTTCGTGCGGTGGGTGTAAAAGGCAATGGCCGGGTAGCACAGCGCCAGAGCGAGAATGAACCAGCCATAGGGGTGACCGGCGTAAAAGCAGATGTAGAAGATAAAGATGAGGGTCTCAAAGGAGAGAGACGCCACGGACATGATCCGGAAGAAGGCGAGAATGATGAGGGCCGGGATTCCGGCGAGCAGGAAGACCTTCCAGTTGATGGCGAGCAGAACGCCCAGCGAGACGGCAATTCCCTTTCCGCCTTTGAAGTGCATGTAAAACGGGAACATGTGTCCCAGCATGCAGATGATGCCGCCGGCCAGCTGGATGAGTACCAGGAGCTCGTGAGCATATGGGTCAAGGGAGTGCCACATGATGAGCCGGATGAGGAGCATGGCTACGACGCCCTTCAGGATGTCCACCGCCATGCAGATGAAACCGAATTTCGGGCCGAAGGCGCGGATGGCGTTTGTGGAGCCGGGGTTATGGCTTCCATAGTCCCGAACGTCTTTTTGTTTGAATGTCTTTCCCAAAATATAGGATGCGTTAAAACTTCCGAGGAAGTAGCAGAGTATGGCACATCCTATTATTTTCAGGGCAAGTACAGCGGCTGTACCCATGATATCCTCCTGATTTTTCCGCGGTTGAAATGCGGTATTTTATACGGTAAAATGTTCCCGGGTGACTGCAGTATGATGATTTCCACCAAGGGTCGCAACGCCCTTCGCATAATGATAGACCTGGCCCAGCACCAGGATGACGGCAACATTCCGCTCCGGGACATTGCCACCCGGCAGAATGCCTCACTGAAGTATTTGGAGGCCATTGCCGGAAAACTCTCCAAAAAGGAACTGATAACGGCGCGCCACGGCAAGAACGGCGGCTACCAGCTGACACGCTCGCCGGCGGACATATCCGCCGGAGAAATTCTCCGCGCCGCGGAGGGGGAGCTGAAGCCCGTTGCCTGTGCCGGGACCACCGGCGCAAACTGTGCCCAGTCCGGAGACTGTCTGACCTATCCTCTCTGGCAGAAGCTGGACGAGAAAATTTACGATTTTCTCGACAGTGTCTCGTTAGAGGACATTATGACAGGTCATATCTAAAATAAAAACTTGTCGGAATTCCCGGGACAACAACCCCGGGATCTTTCCTTATTGTAGCATACACATACAGGAGTTTTCCACTTATGATTTTAAATGTGAGCAACCTGAGCAAGGCCTACGGAGAGCATGTCTTATTAGACGGCGCTTCGTTCTCGGTGGAGAAGGGGGATATTGTCGGTCTCATCGGTGCCAACGGGGCCGGGAAGACGACACTGTTCAACATGATCACCGGGAGGGAGGACCCGGACGGGGGCTCCATTGTCTTTTCACCTAACCGGCGCCTTGGATATCTGGAGCAGCATGTCTGCGCCAATTCTGACCTGACCACATATCAGGAGACAATAGGTATTTTCCATGAGCTGTTTGCCATGGAGGAGGAACTGTCGGAACTCCATAAGAAAATTGACGCAGGGGATGCCTCTCTCATTGAGCGACAGGACACGCTCACGGAGGAGTATCAGTCCTGGGGCGGACTCACGTTCCGGGCCATGACCCGCTCTGTGCTCTCCGGTCTCGGCTTTTCCGATGAGGAGCAGGAGCTGCCGGTCAGCGCCCTGTCCGGCGGCCAGAAGTCAAAGATCGGACTGGCAAAACTGCTGCTGCAGAAGCCGGACCTCATGCTTCTGGATGAGCCGACAAACCATCTGGATATCCACTCGGTGGACTGGCTGGAAAAGTTCATCGCCGGGAGCCGAATCACGACATTGGTCATCTCCCACGACCGGTATTTTCTCGACCGGGTCTGCACGAAGGTGGCGGAAATTGACGCCCGGAAAATCTACCTGACTGAGGGCAACTACACCCGCCACATGGAACTCAAGGCGCTGCGGGACCTGTCGGCAGACCGGGAGTATGAGAAGACGATGGCAGAGGTGCATCGCCTGGAGGGTATCATAGAACAGCAGCGGCGCTGGAACAGGGAACGAAATATCCGCAAGGCCGAGAGCACGCAGAAGCGAATTGACCGCATGACGGACGGCTTAGAGCGGCCGGAACACGAGAACCACGACTTCTCTTTCTTCTTTTCCCCTGGAATGGAGAGCGGAGAAGAAGTCCTGTCCGTCCGGGACGCCCGCATGGACTTCCCCGGCAAGACCCTCTATGAAAATGTGAACTTTGAAATACGCCGCGGTGAGTGTATATTCCTCGTCGGTGAAAACGGCATTGGCAAGACGACGCTCATGAAGCAGATCCTTCGCAAAGGCCGAGGAGTTCGCTACGGCATTGGGGTCGAGACCGGCTACTTCGACCAGCACCAGCTGAACCTGAATTTGAGCCACACCATCTTTGATGAAATCCACGACATCTATCCCAAGATGAGCGACACCGAGGTCCGCTCCGCCCTTGCCGTCTTTGGCTTCCGGGGCGAGAAAGTCTTTGAGACCGTGGGTACGCTCTCCGGCGGAGAACGGGCAAAGGTGGCACTCTGCCGCCTTATGCTCCGCAAGTGCAACTTCCTGCTGCTGGACGAGCCCACGAACCACCTGGATATCTACTCCATGGAGGCCCTCGAAGAGGCGCTGAAACAGTATACCGGCACCATGTTTATCATCTCTCATGACCGGTATTTCATGAATGCACTGGCGGACAAAATCGTCCGGCTGACCCCGGAGGGCGCCGATGTCTTTGTCGGAAACTATGATATGTTTCTGGAGCAGACGGAGAACGAGCAGGAGGGCGGCAACCAGCCGGAGAAGGAAAAGAAGCAGGCCGGCAGCGGCGGGCAGACATATCTGGAGCGAAAGAAGCAGCGCTCGGAGCGAACCCGTGCCCGCACGGCACTGCGGCGCAAGGAAGAGGAAATCAGCAGCCTGGAAGCCCGCATTGACGAGCTGAACGGACAGCTGGATGACGAGAGCCTTGCCACAGATTATGAAAAAATTTCCCGGCTCACCAGTGAGCTGGCGGAGACCAATGCGCAGCTGGAACAGGCCATGGAGGACTGGGAGTCCCTGGCTGAGACCGTTGCGGCATTTTCTGAGGACGATTGACAGGAGGACCCCATGTATACCCTGAGAGCAGCGGTGGAATTTGGCGGGCAGGAATATCTCTGCTCGGACTATGAAAATGAATATTTTTGTCTCACGGTGAAAGAGACAGCCGGTACGCTGCAGGCGGTGCTCCATGCCAAAAAGGACCTGTACATGCGCTCTCTGACGCTGACCGCAGACCGGAACTACGCATATGATGACCTCTTCTTTGTCAACGGCTGGCAGTCCTGGTCCCTTTCCAAGGAATGTAAAAAGGATAGCGTCATGAATGGCATCACCCACTACGCCAGACTGTTCCGTCCCAGTGCCAAGGCCATTGCCACCAACGGAGACTACCTGTTCACGACCTATGGCAAGACGGGTCTTTTCCATTCCTGGAGCTATACCTATTTCCGCAAGGAGGGCTCCCGCTTCATTGATCTGTACGGTTCCCGCTCTGAGCGAAACGGGTTTACCATGTTTGAGGCGGACATGAATGCCGGAACGTTCACCATTGGAAAAGATATTGACGGACTGGAACTGCTGGAAGGGCAGGACTTCACCGTCTTTGACATCTGTCATATTGAGGATGAGTACAATCGTGCCTTCAACTCCTACTTTTTCGGCTTCATGGGCTTGAAGGTGCCACGGCTGGATCGCCTGACCGGGTACAGCTCCTGGCACCACTACCAGACGGATATCAGCGAGAAAAAACTCATGGGCGACCTGGACGGCCTGAAGAATACGGGAGACGATTCCCGGGTATTCCTGGTGGACAACGGATACCAGAGTATCGTCGGTGACTGGATCGTACCTAACCCCAAAAAGTTTCCGGATGGACTGCGCCCCATTGTTGAGGCGGCTCATCAGCAGGGCAACAAGGCGGGAATCTGGCTTGCTCCGTTCTGTGCCCATCTGGCGTCCAAGACGGCGCGGGCCCACCCGGACTGGATCCTCCGGGACAGCCGTATCGGGAAACGGTTTTTGGCGGACTACCGCGGCGGCGGGGTCTGTGCCCTGGACATCTACAACCCGGAGGTGCAGGACTATCTCAAGGAGGTTTTCCGCACGGTCTTTGAGGACTGGGGCTTTGACATGGTCAAGCTCGACTATCTGTATGTCGCGTGCATTCAGCCGCGCCTGGGCAAGACTCGGGGCCAGCTCATGTGCGAGGCCGTGGATTTTCTGCGGGAACTCTGCGGGAACAAGCTCATCCTCGGCTCCGGCGTCCCGCTGGGGGCATGTTGGGGTATTTTTGACGCCTGCCGAATTATCCCCAGTATCAGCGCCTCCTATAACGGCAGTTTCCTGACACGGCTTGAGGTCAACAATGAGGTTCCCTCCACCCGGAACAATATGGTCAATACCGTGTTTCGCCGCGGTCTCAACGGGCGGGCCTTCATCAACGACCCGGATGCGTTCTCATTCCGCGAAAGCGGCCTTGACTACAGCCTGCCTCAGAAAATGCTGGTTGCAAAGGTGTTCGACATCTGTGGCGGTGTCATGGCAATCTCCGACAATGCCGCCGAGTATGACGATCGGGCAGAGAGATATGTCCGCTACTTTTTCCGTGACCGCGGCTGCAGCCCGGAATTTGCGGAGCAGGAGGACCAGGACCGTATGAAGATCATCTTCCGGGAGGAGGGTGTCGAGAAGACGCTGCGCCTGAATTTGAAGACCGGGTACAGCAATGTCGTCGAGTGCATGTAGGAGGAGAAATGAGAGCGGAATTTCAAATTACCCCCGAGTGGATTTCCCTGTACCGCAGGGCGTTCCCGGAGCAGGAGCAGTACCCCGTTACCATGCTGAAAATTCTTCAACGCAGAAAGGATATCTCTGCTGTGACCTTTGTAGAGGATAACCAGTTTGTTGGGCTTCTGTATTTCACGGAGACAGCCGAAACAATTTTTGTCCTGTTCTTGGCCGTGGATGACACGCTGCGCTCCGGCGGCTACGGTTCAAAAATTCTCACATGGCTGAAGGAGTATGCCGACGGCCGCCCCATCTGCCTGAACATTGAGCCGGAGGACCCGGAGGCAGACAATGCGGAGCAGCGCAGACGTAGGATTGCCTTCTACCGAAAGAACGGAATTGTTCCCACGGGTTATTATCTCGGAGCACAGGGACAGGTCTACGCGGCCTGCAGTTCGGCGGAAAAATTTGACCCGGAGGCATACCGGAAAGCTATGGCGCGGCTCTCCCTCGGGCTCTATGCCCCGAGACCTTATCAAAATTGATTTTGTATTTTTGCGATGCAGTGGCGGACATTTCTCCCCACTGCGTCTTTTTTTACAATCCATTTGCGGACATGTCCTTTACCATATAAACATTCTTTTTTATCTACTAAAGGAGTGTTTATTATGAAAAAAGCAACGCGGGCGGTTCTTTGCCTGCTCTTTGCGTTGATGTTTGTCATGGCTGCTGTACCGGCCTTTGCCGCAGGACAGACAACACGCTTCGAGACGGTCTCGTTCCCGGTCAAGAGCGACAAGGCCGCCAACATGAAAATCATCGGCGACTACATTGACGACGCCGGCGCCAACAATGTCGACCTCATCCTGTTCCCGGAGCTGTCCACCTGCGGACTGCCTGAGGGCATCAGCATGAACACCGTGGATGACAGTGCCCATGCCTATTTCAAGGAGAATGCGGAGCTCGTCCCCGAGGGCCCGACAACGCAGACCATGATGGCTTACGCCAAGAAATACAACATGTACATTGCCTGGACCATGTTGGAGCGGGATCCGTACTATCCAGACAAGATCTATAACACCGAGGTCCTCGTCGGACCGGAGGGCTTTGTCGGCAAGTACCATAAGGTGCACCTCGCCGGAACGGAGTCCTACATGGAGGAGGCCGGCACCGTCGGATCCGATGTCTTTGACACCAGCCTCGGAAAAATCGGCCTTGTCATCTGCTTCGACAAGACGTTCCCCGACACCGTCCGTGACCTGAAGATCAAGGGCGCCGACATCGTCCTCGCTCCGAGTTCCTGGCCCGGACTCGACAAACGCCTGGGCGACATTGACCCGTCTCTCATGCTCTACCGTTATTCCGGCAAGTCCCGCAACGTGGAGAATGGCGTCGTCTTCCTGGAGACCAACTGGTCTGCGGAACCAGGCGCCACTATGAACGCCGAAGCAGGCCACGCGCGCATTGCCGACGCCACCGGTAAGTCCTACGGAGAGACCGGATGGGAAGAGGGCAAAGTCGTTGCCGATATTGATGTCCAGGGCTCCATTGACCAGTATTATAAGAACCTTGGAATGACGAGGGAAGAGCATGTGGCTTCCCTGAAGAAAGATCAGGAGCGCCATGAGCAGATCAATGACGCCGCCGGCATTGCCGAGACGAACGTCAAGTTCTATGGCAGCGCCATCCTGAACACACTCTTTGACACGGGCAATGTCCTGAAATATGGAGTGCTCAAGGCAAAATAATCGTTAATATACAAAAGGGCATATCGCATATCGATTTGGATGTGCGATGTGCTCTTTTTTTGCGCCAAGAAGAGTTTATCGCCCAAGAAAAAGAAAAACACATTGCCTCCCGGTGGGAGACAATGTGTCTTTTCATGTTTGGAGCTAGAGATCGGATTCGAACCGACGACCTACTGATTACGAATCAGTTGCGCTACCAGCTGCGCCACTCTAGCAGGCCTTGCAGTAATCCATTATATAGAAAAGACTATTGATTTGCAAGGACAAAATTGACTTTGAAAATCCCCTATGATACCATTAATAATACTTTATTTTGTTTGAGGAGAAACGGCTATGAACTCAAAGAAAAGTAAGCTGATGAAGGTCCTGGCTCTGATCCTTGCCATCTGCGCCATTGCCACCGGTTTTACCGCCTGCGGCAAGAAGAGCGGCAGCGGCAAGGTGCCGAAGGAGTTCCAGGGAAAACAGATGGAGCAGTATATTAAGCTCATCTGCTCTGAAAATTATACCTATGAGACCGCACCCATGAAGGGCGGAAAGACTGGCGGAAATATCTTCTATGCCAAGGCGGACGAGGACAATGCCCTGGTCACGTTCCAGGTCGTAAGTAAGAACCAGACGGTTCCCTGCACCATCATGCTGAAGAAAGATGAGAACAACGGGGACAACAAGAAAGGCCAGTACTATGTGGTCTTCTCCAGCGAGGGCATTTATGCTCCGGTTCCGAATGGAGACCAGAACGCAGTAAGCCGTTATGCGGCCACCATGGAGAAACTGTCATTGGACTATCTCATGAGTGACTCCTTTGTCGGCTCCGGCAAGGTCTCCTATATGGGACAGACCTATAGTTATGAGGACTATGCCAACGCTAACCGCGGCGTCCGCAACCGTTTCTTCTTCGACCAGGACGGCAATCTGAAGATGATGGGTAAAGTGGATGGCTCTGGAAAGGTCAACGGCCTCGCCTCCATCTCCATCTATGAGACAAACTCCTCGGTCTTCACCGACGTCTACAGCTACCGCGCTGTCGACTACTACTCGCTTTTCCCGGGTGATGTGAAGACGGCCAGCAAGTAAATCGCCAAAAAATCATGGCACTCTGGGAATGCTCCAGGGTGCCTTTTTTAAAGTCAGGAGGCGGGACAATGGGAAAGACAGCGGTCATTACCGGGGCATCCGGCGGCATTGGACAGGCGCTGGCGCGCTCGTTTGCCGAGGCCGGCTACCGGACAGCACTCTGCTGCTGCAGCCACCCGGAGGCGGCGGTAGAGCTGGCCCAAGAACTGCGGGACAAAGGCTTCGACGCGGAGCCGTTCTGGGCGGATCTCACCGATACGGAGCAGGTCCACGAAATGTTCGGAAATATTGAGGACACGTTTGGGCCGGCGGAGGTGCTGGTCAACAATGCCGGCGTGGCATCGCAGGAACTGCTGCCAGACGTGACAGATGAGGAGTACGACCACATAATGGGCGTCAACCTGAAGGGGCCGTTCCTCTGCTGCCGGGAGGTGCTGCCTCCTATGATAGCTCGCAAGTCCGGGTGCATTATCAACATAAGCTCCATGTGGGGCCAGGTCGGTGGAAGCTGCGAGGTGGTCTACAGCGCATCCAAGGCCGGCGTTATTGGACTCACGAAAGCGCTTGCCAAGGAGGTCGGACCCAGCGGAATTCGGGTCAACTGCATTGCGCCCGGCGTCATAGACACCGCCATGAACGCCATGCACAGCCAGGAGACTATGGACGAGCTGGCAGAGGAAACCCCTCTGCAGCGCATCGGCAAGCCAGAGGATATTGCCGCGGCGGCGCTGTTCCTGGCGTCGGAGCAGGCTGGCTTTGTGACTGGGCAGGTGCTCGGGGTGAATGGCGGGCTGATTATTTGAAATAGTTTATATAAAAAAGCTGTATCACCGGGTGGTGGTACAGCTTTTTGCATGTTTTTGTGTAGCTGAGGAGGGGAGGAGGGGAAGTTTCCTTCGGAAAGTGGGAAGGGATTGCTCACGAGAGGGCTGAAGGGGCGGCCCAGGTGGAAAATTTCATACATAGAGCTGGAAATAGAGGAGGATTGTATGAGAAAGAGCCCGCGGACTTTGATTCTTTGCGGTAATTTCGTTTTCGAAAATTCGGTCAGAGTGGTTTTCGCGGGAATTTCATACAAAAAATTGATATGGGAGAATTCTGTATGAGATTTTGAGTTATGAAATTTGAAAACCTCATACAGTAGACCGGGAAATCAAAGATGATGTATGAGAAATTTCCGGGTGAGAGCAGTGCGGCCTATACATGATGCCGCAACAAAGGATAGTCTGTATGATGTTGATCATACACTCATGCGGGAATAAGGGAAGGGTGTAGGAGATTTGGCGCGGGGGCGGCAAAAAATCTCATACACTAGGCCGGAAATGGAGGTGGACTGTATAAGATAGGGCCCGCACCCCTTATTTCCGGGCGATTCAGCCCCTGAAAATACAGGAACTCACTGTTTCCCCGTACTTCCGAACCCGCCACGGTCCTCTCCATCCAGGTGCGAAACCTCCTGGAAGTCCAGCGCCGGCTGATTCTCCATGATACGGAACTGGCAGATGCGGTCATTCACATGGATTTCCGTGTCGCGAACCGCAAGGGCCGGGAAGTACCATTGGTCGTTGTCGCCGCAGTAGGAGGCGTCGATGACGCCCATGGAATTCACCTGCAGAACACCAAAGTTCTTGTAGGTGGAGGAGCGGGGAACCACATGGGCCTCATACCCTTCCGGCAGCTTCATGGCGACACCGAGGGGGATGAGCCGGAACTCGCCCTTTTTGAGGGTGATGTCCTCGGCTGCCCGGAGGTCGATCCAGTCCGAGACCCCGCCAATATAGCGGAGTTTTTCTATTTTGTCCGTGAAATATTTGATGGTTATCGTCTTGCTCATAGGTCCTCCTCACTGTACGCCGCGGTAGTAGAGGCCGCGGGTGAACTCTCCCTGTGGCGGCAGGCCTTCTGCCACCTGCTTCAAAATGCCCTCTATTTCGGTGGGCGATTCAATGGTGAAATAGACCAGGGAGAAATCGATGTTTTTCACTTCTTGGAGCTTATCTGCCATATAGATGGGTCTGGAATTCAGGACTTCACTGGCGCCGTTTCCGCAGACCACAGGGAACTCCATGCCCTTGCGGTCCGTAAGGGAGCGGGTGCCGTGGCAGTGGCGGCAGTCTGTGCCGTTGCGGATGGGACAGTTGCGCGTCAGCATAAGGGGCGTGCGGCCGTAGGTGACGATTCCGCGGGGGATGTCGCCCCGGAGGCGTTCAATGGCCGATGTCTTCAGTTCCAGTGATGTCACGATTGCTTGAACGCCGAGCTTTCGGTACTCCTCCATGGTGACGCTGCTATAGGCGTTCAGAGTGAAGGAACCGAGGACGGGGAGGCCGGCGAGCCCGGCCAGGGCGACGCCGTCCAGCGCGCCGGCGAAGGCGAAGGAGGCCCCGCACTGCTTTGCTGCACGCAGGCGTCCCACGGTGCGCTCCGAGTAGCGGTACTGGGGGCGGGGAATTTCCACGCCGAAGACCACTCCGTCCCGCTTCAGCCGCTCCCAAGCCTCCTCGCCGGAGGCCAGCGGCACGATGAGGGCGCCGCCGCTGCAACAGGATTCCGTGTACTGGTCCATGGAGGACAGGCGGATATAGGTGCGGGGTGAGGCGGCGCGGTGGGGCGGGAGCCCGACCAGGGCTTCCGCCTCGGCTGGATGGAAAGACCGGTGGGCCCGGCCGACGATTTCCGCCGAGAGATTGGCGAGGGCCTCGCGGCGCAGCGCGTTCAGACCGGAGGCGGGAAGAAAGAGACCGTCGTCAAGGTCGATCTGCAGGTTGTGGAGCGTGAAGGCCGTGCCTCCGGTCTTTGCGAGGTGCTTGCGCACCGAGGCGTCAGAGGCCGGGCGTCCGGTGGCGGGCTGCGGCGGCTCCGCGGAGACCGCGGTGGCCTGCGCGCCAGCGCCAGCGTTCGCGCCCGCGACAGCGCTCGCACCCGCGCCAGCGTTCGCGCCCGCGACAGTGGCTGTGAGCTTCAAAGGTTCGCCTGCGACGGCACGGAACGTGAAGTCCACGGGCGTGGGACCGGTGTCATCTGCGTAAAGCTTCTGCAGGTCCTGCAGGATGGGACCTGCAGCGGTCACGTCATCTTTGCTGCGGGTACCGAACATGTCGCGACCACGCCTGCCGGTGAGGTAGCCGTCCGTGAAGCCGGAGCGGGAGAAAACCGCACGCAGGTTGGCGGTGAGCTCCGGGTCCTGAATGCCGGCGAGCTCGTTCCGGCAGGCGGTGACGGCGGCGGCAACATATTCGGGCCGCTTCATGCGCCCCTCAATTTTGAAGGACGTTATGCCGGCCGCTGCCATTTCGCCCATGTGCTCTATGAGATCCAGGTCCCGCAGCGAGAGGTCGTGCCCCGTGCCGCCGGCCGCCTGGAACGGCAGCCGGCACGGCTGCGCGCACAGCCCGCGGTTGCCGCTTCGACCTCCGAGCATGGCGGAGAGATAGCACTGTCCGGACACGCTCATGCACAGTGCCCCGTGCACAAAGGCCTCGAGTTCCATGTCCGTATGCCTGTGGATTCGCTCCATTTCGGAGAGTGTGAGCTCCCGCGGCACGACAGCGCGCACAAACCCCAGCTCCTGCAGTTTTTCGAAGCCTTCCGGGGCCATGACCGACAGCTGGGTGGAACCGTGCAGCCGAATGTCCGGAACAACAGCCCTCGCCAGTCTTGCCACCGCCAGGTCCTGGACAATAAAGGCGTCCACGCCCGCCTCCGCCGCGTCCTCCATGAGCTGCAGCAGGTCGCCGGTCTCGTCGTCCGAGACCAGCGTGTTGAGCGTCAAATACACCCGTACTCCCCGAAGATGGCAGTAGGCGACAGCCTCCTGCAGCCCTTCGCCGCTGAAGTTCGCGGCGTTGCGGCGGGCGTTGAAACTGCCGGCGCCCAGGTAGACCGCGTCGGCCCCGCAGCGTACCGCTGCCGACAGGGCCTCCCGGCCGCCGGCCGGCGCCAGCACCTCCACCGCACTATTTCTCATCATTCATACCTCAGTACATAAAAAAGGAGAGGTCGTCCCGGGTCATGCGGACAGGACCTCTCTCACTTTTTCTTCTTTCGATTTCGCAGGAACGGCAGACGGTTCCAAAAATTGGAACTGTCCTCTTCCTTCTCTTGCTCCGACGGTACCCCTTTGGGCTCTAAGGCGTAGAGCACCGCGTGATCCAGCGGGGCAGGGGGGCTTTGACTCGGCTCGTCATCCAGGCTGCCGGTGGGCACGGAGTCTAACTGGTCGACCATGGTGTCGACAGTGCGGGCCTTGTCAGAGCGGCTTTTATTCCGGCCACCCTCAAAAGGGTTTCTTCCCGTCCTTTCCCTTCAGCTCCCGCTGCAGGCGCTCCACTTCCCGTTTGGCCACCTCGGCCTCCATTTTATAACGGGCGGAGTCCTCCAGGTACTCCTTGATCTGTCCGCGGAGATTGTCCGCAGTGGAGTCGGCCTTCGATGCCTCGTCCAGGTAGTCCAGCGCGGCGAGGATGGCAGCCTGTGTAATGGAAAGGCGGCTGTTGTCCTTGATGATCTTCGAGAGATCCTCGTTCAGACGCTCTCCCAGACCTTCGACATACTTCGGATCCTCATCTGTGGTAATATTGTAGTCGTTGCCGCAGATATTGAGGGTAACTCTGACTTTCTCCATATTTCCCTGCACCTCTTGCAAAAAGTATAGATTTATTCCCCTAGATTATACCATATATACTGGAAATTTAAAAATGCCAACCTTATAATGGAACAATCAGAGAGGAGTCCGAACATTATGAAAACTTACGGTTTTATTTTCGCCGATGAAATGGAATATGCCCCTTTTGAGAAGGTGGCTCTCTCCCGTGGGGGCACGAAACAGACGGGAAAACCGCTTCCCATGGTGACTCTGCCGCTTGACAATGCCCAGGTCGTCGCGGTGCAGTCGGGTATTGGGAAGGTCAACGCGTCCATCGCCGCCTCGCTGCTGATCCATGCGTGCGGTGTCGACGCCATTCTGAATGCCGGTCTCTCCGGTGCCATCTCCCATCTCCGCAAGGGTGACGTGGTGGCCGGTGCCACCTGCGTCGAGTGTGACTTTGATCTGACCGCCTTCGGCCTGCCCCGCGGCAAAAAGTCCGACGGCACGTTTGTCCACAGCGCCGACCCGACGCTGCTTGCGGCCGCTGAGTCCATCGCCGGCATCCGTTCCGGTGCACTCGGCACCGGCGACTTCTTCCTCAACGACCCGGCGAAAAAGGCCGAGTACCGGGACGAATTTCACATCAATGCCTTCGACATGGAGTCCGCCGCCATCGCCTCCGTGGCTGACACCTATGGCGTTCCGTTCCTGTCCATCCGGAAAATTTCCGACGACGCCGACGACGGTGCGCTGGATTCGTACACGGAGGTCAACAATCTGGCGGAAGAAGATCTCTCGGAGATCCTGCTGGAAATTGTGGGAAAACTCGGCTGAATCGCCCCAGAAATAGGGCAATATCGTTAGACCAAAACAGAATTTTTGAGGCGGTTGGTCTAATGCCGAAAGGTAGTTTCCGGTAACCGGAGCCTCCCCAGTCAATAATAAAGGCTGCATCACCAATAAGTGATACAGCCTTATTATTTTGCCTTTATCCAGCCCACGTTCCGCGCCCCAACAGCGCACACGTAAAGCTGTCTACTTTGACGTTCCGGCCCTCAACGCCCATGGTATTGATGATGGGGATGAGGTCGTCCAGCCCCTCCGGGAGTGTGTAGGTGATGGGATGGGGGTTTCGGTTCGCTATGACAACGAGCACGTCCTCATGTCCCTCCAGCGCCGGGAATTCCGTGTTGGCGCGGGCGTAGCAGACACAGCCCTGGCCGCCGGAGATGGGGATAAACTGGCCCCGCTCCAGTACCGGACAGGTCTTCCGCAGAAGGCCGAGCCAGCTATACCAGGAACTGAGGGAGGTATTGATGCTGTCCCAGGTGAAGCCGCGGCGGTTGAACGGATCCTTGTAGCCCTGCATGCCGGCCTCGTCCCCATAGTAGATGGACGGGAAGCCCGGCAGTGTGTACTGTATGGCAGCGGCCATTTTTTCCAGCTTCACGCCGAATTTATACTGCTCGTCGCTGAGGAAGTGCTGGGATTGCCACTCTCTGTCATGGATGCCGCAGTCCTCGCCGGCCAGACGTGTAATGACGCGGGCCGTGTCGTGGGTGCCCAGCATATTCATGAGCGAGTCCACGACCTGTTTCGGATAGTTCTCCGTAATGCTGAGGATACGCTCCAAGAAGTTGTCGGCGTCGTTATACCCCACAAAGCCGATGATGGCGTTGGCAAAGGGGTAGTCCATGACCGAGTCCAGTTCATTGCCCAACAGGTAGCGCTTCCGCTGGCTGTAGGCAACCTTGTTGGAGGCGTCCTCCCAGACCTCGCCGATGACGATGCCGTCCGGCTTTACGGCGCGGACCCTCTCATGGATGCGGGCTATAAAGCTGTCGGGCAATTCGTCGGCCACGTCGAGCCGCCAGCCGTCGGCGCCAAGTTTCAGCCACTTTGCGACGATGCCATTGGGCCCAGTGATGTATTCAATGTAGTCCTCGTTGTTCTCGTTGACCTCCGGCAGAGTGTCAAAACCCCACCAGGATTCGTACTCATTCGGCCAGTTGATGAAGTTGAACCAGCCGTAGTACGGAGAATTCTTGGAGTTATAGGCTCCGACCACGTCGTAGCGGCCCGTCTTGTTGAAGTAGATGCTGTCGTCCCCAGTGTGGTTGAACACGCCGTCCAAGATGACTTTCATGCCATTGCGGTGGGCGGTGGCGCACAGGGAGATGAAGTCCTGCTCCGTGCCCAGCAGCGGGTCGATTTTTGAGTAGTCGGCGGTGCTGTAGCGGTGGTTCGTGTGGGACTCAAAAATGGGGTTGATATAGAGGATGGTAACTCCGAGGTTCTTAATATACGGAATTTTCTCCTCAATGCCCTTTAAGTCACCACCAAAATAGTCGTTGTTTCGGACGACACCTTGACTGTCCGGACGCCAGCGGGGCTCGGAGTCCCACGGGACGATGTCGCGGTCTGTGGGGACGCGCTCCTTGGGGGTGCCGGAGTTGTAGAAACGGTCCGGGAAGATCTGGTACATGACGCCGCCCTTGAAACTGGCGGGGTTGCGGTAACGGCTCTCGTAGACCGTCATCTGCCAGCGCGCTTCCGCGGAGGCGATGCAGCCATTGGAATAAGGCCCACGGTAGATTTTCTCCGTGGACCAGGGTCCGTCATATTCAAAGCAGTACCAGTAGAGCCCGGGCTCCTCAGCGGTGTAGACGACCTCCCACCAGCGGCAGTCCCCCTCGTACTCGTCGGTTCCGAAGAGCTCATAGGACTTTTCGCTGTTGTCGGCGTCATTTAATACCAGGAGTCTTGCACTGTAGCAGACAGCTCCGGACTGGAACGGCAAGAGGAGGCGGAAAGTCACCGACTCTCCGCTCTCCAGTGCGCCATATTTGCTTTTATATCTTCTGTCTCTTGAGTTATAGATTGGGCTCGCCAATTTTTACCACCTGGGTTCCGTTAGTCCTTGACGGGACGGGTGTGCCAGATATTCTCCGCATACTCCGCAATGGCGCGGTCGGCCGAGAAGATTCCGGCGCTGGCCGTCTGGATGAGGGCCATCTGGTTCCAGCGTCTCTGGTCGGCGGCGTAGAGGTCCACCATGCTCTCGCGGACTCTCTGGTAGTCGGCGTAGTCTGCGAGGACCATATACGGGTCGTTGTTGATAAGACCGCCGGCAAGCTCCGGGAAGTAGTTGCCATTGACGCCCTTGTTGATGAACTCGACGACGCGCTTGATGTCCTCGTTGTTCATGAAGTAGTCACTCGGGTTGTACTTGGGCTGGAGCTCCTCCACCTCTTTGGCGTCCATGCCGAAGATGAAGATGTTGTCGGCTCCGACGGCGTCGTGGATTTCTACGTTGGCTCCGTCCATGGTGCCGAGGGTGACGGCGCCGTTGATCATGAGCTTCATGTTGCCGGTACCGGAGGCCTCGGTGCCTGCCAGGGAGATCTGCTCGGAGACGTCGGCGGCGGGCATGAGATGCTCGGCCATGCTGACGCGGTAGTCCTCAATGAAGGCAATCTTGATACGGTCACGGACATCCGGGTCGTTGTTGACGACCTTGGAGAGGTTCACAATGAGGCTGATGATCTTCTTGGCCATGTAGTAGCCGGAAGCTGCCTTGGAGCCGAAGATGTAGGTCCGCGGCTGGAACTCCATGTTGGGGTTGTCCTTGAGCATGAGATAGTTGTGAATGATCTCATATACATTCAGGTGCTGGCGCTTATACTCGTGGAGACGCTTGACCTGGACGTCGAACAGGGAGTTGGGGTTTAAGATGATGCCCTGGTCCTCCTTGATGAAGTCACAGAAGCGGTCCTTATTGCTCTGCTTGATTTCACCAATGCGGTCGAGGACAGTGGTGTCGTCCTTATATTTTTTAAGTCCTTCGAGCTTGGAACCGTCATGGATGAAGTCC